>Ga0307378_10000278_pt1 | contig 95950 bp, 83 predicted proteins | sample UN1MG_FD_202238 | JGI IMG/M metagenome (GOLD analysis project Ga0307378, IMG submission 202238) | Soil microbial communities from Risofladan, Vaasa, Finland - UN-1 | ecosystem: Environmental > Terrestrial > Soil > Coastal area > Acid sulfate soil | place: Finland: Risofladan, Vaasa | collected...
TTTTGAGTATAAACATATTTGATAAAGAGCCTCTATATGAGCTGTTTAGCAAACCTAATCTACAACACTTCAAAGAACAAAACTATAACCAATTGAAATTGTTTGACTTATAACGAAACGCTAATGATATTAAATATATAATCATACAGCTGCCGAATTTCAAGGTTGGGGTGAAACCAGCTTCCCGGATACAATATTGTCTTGATTATAAAAGAATCAGGCTTATTCCGATAACGATAATTCCACTTATCAGGCCATATATAGCAATGTGGTGTTTCCCGTACTTGTGTGCTGCCGGGAGTAATTCATCAAATGAAATGTAGATCATGATCCCTGCAACAATGGCAAAGACATAACCAAGGACAACCGGCTGCTTGAACAACGATAATATAAAGTATCCGGCAACCGCACCCACGGGTTCCGACAGTCCTGATAATGCTGCCCAAACAAATGCTTTTCTCCGGGAGCCTGTTGCGTAGTAGACAGGTACCGAAACAGCAATCCCTTCGGGTATGTTGTGGATTGCAATTGCAAGAGCTATACTCACACCAACAGTAATATCAGAGACACTTGCCATGAATGTTGCTATTCCCTCCGGAAAGTTATGGATTGCGAGGGCTATAGCCGAAAAGAGACCGATCCTTAATAACCTTCTGCTCCGCTTCGGGCAGTCAATATCCATTTGTTCAATGCTTTTAACCTCATGCGGATTTTTCCTGGAAGGAATTATCTTGTCAATAAGCGCAGTTAAGAAAAATCCTGCAATGAAGAAAATGAATGTTCTCCATGATGAAGAAGTTTCATTAACTGACTGGCTTATAATATGATTAGCATCGGCAAGGATTTCGGTGAAGGAAATATAGATCATCACACCGGCTGAAAAACCCAGTGAATAGCTAAGGAACGTAGTATTTGTACGTCGGGTAAAGAAAGCCAGAGCACCACCTATTGCAGTAGCGAGTCCTGCAAAAAGAGTTAAAACGAATGCCAGTATTACATTATTCCAGTCCATATTCCACGGATTTACCGGGATGCAAAAGTAGGAAAATATGTTATTAATATTGATTCTTAATAATATATTTATGCAGCATTTTGCTAATCGCTTCATGTGTTGTAATGATCAGTCTCCTTCCAAATAACGATTCCACCCTTGTTGCTATTCCCCGGATGTGCCGGTAACTCTGTTCTTACACCTGTACCTGACCTCAATTCGTGAGGTTACTTGAAAAGTATTATTACTTTTATTCCCTGAACCGCATTTTGCATAGATAACGATGATCAATGGATCCAGTCTATTATTATAGATTACTTGGACTAAGGACCACAGCTACTCTACAGGATATAAAAAGGGCATACAGGACCAAGGCAAGGTTATACCATCCTGACCTGAATAATAAGCCCGGATCGGCAGAAAAATTCATTGAAGCCACTGAGGCTTATGAATTCCTTCTCGACAGGTTCGAAAGGCTGAACAGAAAAGAGGATACCGGGCAGTTCTACGATGAATGGGAAAGGTACAGAAAGAACCAGGTACGACAGCGAGCACAGGCCTATGCCAGGGCAAAATACAAGAACTTCAAGAATTCTGATCTCTACAGAACCTCTGTAATGCTTGATAAATCAAGACTTATCATTAACCTTGTATTGTCCGTATTTATAATTTTCTGCTCAGTATATGGTTACTTATGGAGATTAGGAATGGTTAAGGAAGGGTATGAAAAGCCCACCCTTACAGGCTTCCTTGCTCTTCTATCAATTGGTCTGGTTTTTTTAGGCATCACTTTAGTCTATTTTATAGCTTACTACCAGATAAAATACCAGAAGAGAAATGAGAAAAAAGATAAGGAATCCATTCAATGATGAAATGAACAGGTGCTTTGCCTGCAGCGAGGCTAACCCTATTGGTTTGAAACTAAAATTCGAGGAGAGTGAAGAGTTTCTGCACGCTATATGGGAGCCATCCGAGTATTTTCAGGGTTATGGGAATGTTATTCACGGGGGCATCATAGCAACCCTGCTTGATGAAATCGGTGTATGGTGCACCTATATTAAGGCAGGAACAGCATGTGTTACATCGGAACTGACCATAAAATATATTAAGCCGGTTTTTATATCACGTGGTACCGTCACACTAAAGGCACAGATAGTGGATACCACCGAAAAGTATGCCAGACTCCATTGCTGGCTTTTTGACAGTACCGGGGTCCTGTGTGCCGAATCAAATGCAAATTTCTTCTTATACCCCGAAGAGATTGCCAGGAGGCGATTGCATTATCCTGGCAAAGAGGCATTTTACTATGATTAATCAGCTATTGCTGGCATGATTTTTGACATTTTAAGCATGTCTCAAACCTGGAGGACATGAATACATTAAACTACAAACCTGCACTTATTTTCGTGGTTTTGCTGGTTTTTGCCTTCCCTTCCTGCGAAAAAACCAACACTGATGATTCTCCCGGAGAGCCAGTCCCGGTTGAGCTGTCATCCACACAGAAATTAATAGTAGACTCCGATAACAAATTCGGCTTTGACATATTCAGGCTGATACTGGAAAATGAGACGGGGAAGGAGAACATTATGATCTCCCCTCTGAGTATTTCCTACGCATTGGCTATGACACTCAACGGCGCCGATGGTGCTACCAGGGATTCCATTATGAGAACCCTCAGGTACTACGACATTGATATTGATGACATAAATAACTCATTCAAGGATATTACTGATAAACTTATAAGTGTAGATAAAAGGGTTTTGATGTCAATAGCCAACTCAGTCTGGGTTGAAGAGAAGCTAGCTGTCAAGGCTGACTTTATCAATACACTGGAGCAATTCTTCGCTGCTGAAGTACGGGATTTCAAGGTTTCAGACCCAGGAATAGTTGAGGTTATTAACCAGTGGATCGAAGATAATACCAACGGTCTGATCAGGAATATGATCGATAAGCTGCCATCCGATGTTGCTATGCTTCTGGTAAATGCTATCTACTTCAACGGCAAATGGAGGTATGAATTCAGCGAGGAGAGCACCATCGACAGGCCCTTTATCCTTGAATCCGGTAGTGAGGAGATGGTTCCCACAATGAGCCAGACTGTCACTGTCAAGAGCTTAATAAGAGATGACTATGTTATCGTTGAACTGCCATACGGACAGGGCAATTATGTAATGGATGTAATTCTGCCATGGGGTGAAAACACGATAACTGATATTGTTTCACTGCTGAACTCAGATAGCTGGAGTGAGGCAGCAAATGATATGACCAAACGAGAGATTTCCATTTATATGCCCAGGTTCAAATATGATTATAAAGTAGAGCTCAAACATGTTCTTTCGGCTATGGGTATGGGTATTGCATTTGATCCCACCTTTGCAGATTTTTCGAATATTTCGGACCAGGGCCTGGCAATAAGCAGGGTATTGCATCAAACATTCATTGACACCAGTGAGGAGGGTACCGAGGCAGCGGCGGCAACAGCTGTGGAAATGGTGTTTACCTCAGTGGGGCCGTCCGTACCATTTATTGTGCGACTTGACAAACCCTTCCTGTACATTATACGGGAGACCACTACAAACTCAATGGTTTTCATGGGTAAAACCGGTAATCCGGCAATCTGAAAATCGGAAATAAAACTTATACGATTTCCGGTGATCCACATCATAGAAATATAATGAGGAAGATCACTGGTTTTGCTTTGAAATTACAACGGATTAAGATACATTTGCATTGTCAGGTAAGTGGTAATTACCTGCGCAGGTTAGTGGTTAGAATTTTATATTATCTTAAAAAATAAAAATCCTTATCTTTAGTGCTGCTCAGCATTACAACCATGATAAGGATTTTTATCTTTTTCATACTGTCACTAATTTCATTACCTGAAGGTTCACAAAAAAAAATGTCTCCTTTAGAAAATTGGCCCAACCAGGAGCCTGTTGTATCGTTTGGTCTGGTAGCTGATATTCAGTATAGCAACAGCGGACGGGAGGGAAGCCGTTATTACAGCCATTCAGCGAGCAAGCTAAGAGAGGCAATTAATGATCTTAACAGTCACAACCTGCAGTTTGTAATAAGCCTCGGTGATCTTATTGATCATGACTTTTCATCATATGATACGGTAATGCCAATAATTCGATCGAGTATTCATCCTGTATATTATGTCCTTGGAAATCATGAATTCTCAGTTAAAAGCAGTGAAAGAAAAAAGGTAATGGATTACCTTGAAATGGAGAAATCCTACTATTCATTTGTAATGCAGAACTTCAGGTTTATTATTCTCGACAGTAATGACATAAGTGTCTATTCACCAGATAGAAGAAAAAGAGCTGAGGCCGGTAGAATGATTAAAGACCTTATCGAGAAAGAACAAATAAACGCTTTTGATTATAATGGTGGCATCGGTGATGAGCAGAAGGAATGGTTCATTAACCAGCTGGATGAATCAGTTAACAGTAATCAGAGAGTATTGGTCTTCTCACACCACCCGATCTTTCCCGAGTCTTTATTTAATCTGTTCAATTACAAGGAAATGCTTGAGATTGCAGCAAAATATAAGAATATCATAGCGTGGTTTTGCGGCCATAGACATGAAGGTGCCTACGCCAATTTTAACCTGATCCACCTTGTAAATTCAAGAGGGATGGTCGAAACACCAGATCAGAATTCATATGCCGTTATTGAATTATACCACAATAAGATCTGGATCAAAGGAAGAGGCAGGGAAAAAAGCATGATCCTCGCCTACTGATCAAAATACCATAATCTTTTTATAAGAAGATTTTTCCCGATGCGAAAGTGCGGGGAGGTCAGTTGATCTCTATAAAATTAAATGGAACGTTGAGAACCGAGGAGAAATACTCACCTCTTTCCAGAATATCCTCATCACCCTCATCGTAGAACCAGTTAATGAAATATTTCTTGTTCTTAAGGGTTACCATCTGAAGTTTCTGAAGAAGCTGGATAATATATTTTGCGCTGGCACTGTTAAAATATTCAAGCTGTATATCTACACAGGTTGTTTCAGCAGGAACCTCAACGTATTCGGAGATCCACTTGAGTGATTCCTTGTAAAAATCTTCTACATTTTCATGTATGGACCTTCCCTTCAGCCTCATATTGCCATCAGGTTTCAGGACTATCTCAGGTGTGTTTCTAGTTGGCTCAACCAAGAACTGATCCATAATAAGATATTTGTGCTAAAATATATATTCCAGAATAAGTAAAAAAGAGTTTAGTGATAATAATTATCGAATACCTTATCATCGAAATTATGAGGCGTGATCTTCCTTTTTCCCTCCTCAATTTCATGAATCATCCTGGTTATTTCGCTGTTTACAGGAACAGGAACACCCAACTCTTTTCCATTTGATGCTATAAATCCGTTCAGATAGTCTATTTCTGTTACTCTACCCTTCTGAAGCGATTGAAGGCTTGATGACTTAAGGCGTCTGAACCTGAACCCCATAAGTCTGATTGTCGTGTGCCTTTTTAAAGTCGCCATCCAGCCTTTCTTCCTAAGGAATTCATAAAAATTAAGTTTCCCCGCAAATGGTTCAACATTTATTCTCATAACGTAAGCAAGTTCCATTGCTTCGTTTATGATCTCAATAAAAAGCAGCCTGGCCTTTCTCCTGTTAAGCATATCTCTGAGGTAAAGTCCGCTGACCGCTCCCAGTGAAGTAATACATGAATTAACTATCAACTTTGAGTACCTGTCACCAATAATATTGGAGGAGATATTCACGGGAGCGACCTCTTCCAAAAGGGTAGCTATCTCACCGAGCCTTCCCTCACAGGTTTTGTCAAAACTTCCGATAATAAATTCCCCCGTTGAGGTCATCTCCAGATTACCAGGCTCGTTCATTGTTGCTCCCCATCCAACAATGCAACTAACGAGTCTATGTTTCCCCACAATGTTACCTAATTCATATTCCACAATTCCATTCTGCATTGCTACCACCAGAGATTCTTCCGACAGAACATGTTTCATTCTTTTTGCAATATCTTCAAGGTCAGTGGCCTTTACAGCCAGAAATATGATATCTCTTTTATTCTTCACCTCTTCAATCCGGGCATACGCCCGGACAACCTGGGTGTATTTTTCCTTTTTACTACTCACTTTCAGTCCTCTGCTCGAAGCAATATCCACATAGTCCTCATGCTTACATACAGTTTCTATATTGTAACCGGCCCTGGAAAAAGCGGCAGCAATTATGCCGCCGACTGCTCCGGTTCCAATTACTATTATCGACCTGTCCTTAATATCCATTGCCAATTTGTTTTAAACATTAAATCTTGCCAGTGGGGTAATATCCTGGCCGGCAAACTGATGCTTAAGATATTTAAAAAAACCGGTAATTGCAATCATTGCGGCATTATCTGCTGTGTATTTCAATTCCGGCAAATGAAGATTCCAGCTCTTTTTGTTTGCTTGATGAGTGACTGCCTGCCTTAGTCCTGAGTTTGCAGCAACTCCACCTGCTATACCAACTTCTTTAACTCCGGTCTCATCTGCTGCCTTAACCAGTTTATCGATCAGAATATCAACTATTGTTTTCTGTAGTGAAGCACAGAGATCGTCCCTGTGTTTATTGATAAATTCCGGATCTTCCCTGAGAGAGTCTCTCAGTAAATAAAGAAAATTCGTTTTAAGTCCACTGAAGCTATAGTCAAAGCCTTTTATCGATGGCCTCGTAAGCTTGAAAGCCTGAGGATCTCCCTTAGCGGCCAGCTTATCAATTACAGGCCCCCCGGGATATGACAGGCCCATGACCTTGGCACATTTATCAAATGCCTCACCCGCTGCATCATCAATTGTAGAGCCTATCTCTTCCAGTTCCAAATGATCCCTGACGATTATTAGCTGAGTATGTCCGCCCGAAACAAGCAGACATAGAAATGGAAAGGAAGGCGCCCTGTTATCCCTTTCCGGTTCTTTAATCCAGTGCGTCATAACATGAGCATGGAGATGATTGACATCTATTAACGGAATACTTCTTGAAAGTGCAAATCCCTTGGCAAACGAAGTGCCTACCAACAGTGACCCCAGGAGACCCGGCCCTCGTGTAAAAGCAACGGCACTTATCTCATCAGGTCTTACACCGGCCATTTTCATAGCCTGGTCGACAACAGGTATAATATTTGCCTGGTGTGCCCTCGAAGCCAGTTCGGGGACTACTCCTCCATACTTCCTGTGAACCTCCTGGCTGGCAATAAGGTTCGATAGCAGGAGACCGTCCCTGACTACTGCTGCCGAGGTATCGTCACATGAGGATTCAATTGCTAGTATGGTTACAGGCATCCTTCTTAGTATTTCGTTTTTTTATCTATTTTTGGAATGTGATTTCTGTGTTCTGATTATAATGGTCAAAATTAAGAAAATATATAAATATACATTAATACCCCTGGTCACCCTGTTTTTGATTCTGGCACTCAGCGTTCCTGTATTAAGGACACCGGATGTCCAGACATACCTTGGAAAAAGGTTGATGCACAAGATATCAGCCAGTATCAGGGGAGAAGTGGAGTTTGGTACACTTAATTTCACTTTCTTTAACAGGATCGCTGTCTCTGACCTGCTTGTTAGGGATGAAACAGGTGATACTCTTCTCTATTCACCTTATGTGCGGGCCGGAATTAAACGTATCGATCGCAACAGGCGGCTAACCAGACTGGGAAGGATCAGTATTGAAACACCACTGCTAAACCTCAGACCTGACAGTACCGGCAGACTAAATCTGTTGTATTTCGCCGAACTTCTGGTAAATAAGGATACTGCCAGGCGCAACAGGGAAATTTCTATTGATCAGATCAGGATATTCAATGGAGAAATAAGGTATAACAATAATCAACCTGCTTCAATATCTCCGGGCACTATTGATCTGAATCACGTTGCGGTTAACAGCCTTTATCTTATTATTGATGATCTTGAAAAGCTTTGGAAGAACTACGGTATGACTCTGGCCGGGCTTTCATTTGAAACATCAGAAGGTTTCATAGTTGAGGATCTGTTCGCCTCAGTTGAAATAACAAAAGAACATTTCTACCTTGTTGATCCTACCTTGAGGACATCAAGCAGCATCATTAATTCGAAACTTATTGGTATTGACTTTGTTGGCAGGGATTCATCATTCATATTCTCAAATGATGCGAGCCTGAATCTGAGGTTCGACAGGTCACTGCTCAGCCTCACAGATCTTTCATATTTCATTAAGAAACTTGATGGATACGACCAATCATTCACCCTTTCGGGAAATATTCGGGGCACCATTTCCGAACTTAAGGGAAGGGATATTGACTTCGCCTATTCTGACAGCACAAAGCTGTTATTCGATTTCGACCTGTCCGGTTTACCCGATATTGAAAAAACATTTATGTTCATCGATATTGACCAATTTGTCAGCCATACAACTGAAATAGAATCAATACTTATTCCCGGGAAGGGTTATATAAGCCTGTCGCCAGAATTATCCAGGCTGGGAAGATTGTCATTCAGGGGTAACTTTACGGGTTTTGTTACTGACTTTGTCACCTACGGGATCTTTACCTCTGACCTTGGGAAACTTTCTACCGACATCCTTTTCAGCCCTGATACAAGCAATGCATTTATTTACAGCGGGTCTCTTCAGGCAACTAACATCGACCTTGGAAGGATTCTTAAAAAGGAAGACCTGCTCGGGAAGCTCTCATTCACTGCTAATGTAAACGGATCATCGGAATCCTTTTCGAAATTCCGTGCCGGACTGGAAGGTACCATCGACTCATTTGATTACAACAAATATACCTACCGAAACATTGAAGTAAATGGTATCTTTACTGAAAAGATATGGGATGGTTCCCTGACCTCAAATACTGATGATCTTAAATTGGACCTTCTTGGGCGATTTGATTTCAGCAGTGAGGTACCAGAGTTTGACTTCACTCTAAACCTCCTTGAAGCCAACCTGCATAAACTAAATTTTGATCCCTCTGACAGTACTTCAAATCTTTCGATGCTGATCACTGCAAATATGACCGGAAATAATATTGACAATTCCAATGGGGAAATCAGGCTTCTCAATTCCAGGTTAATTAAGCATGGGGAAGTGTTTGATCTCTACGATTGCAGTCTGTCAGCAGTGAATAATGAAACGGAAAATAGTCTTGAACTCCGGACCAACTATGTTGACGCGTTCATTAGAGGTAAGTTCAGTCTCATCTCTATGCTCACTGATCTGCAGACGGTCGCTTCGCACGCTATGCCCTCCCTCTTTGTTAAGGAGGAGTCGCTATACCGCATATCGGATAATCGTTTTATCTATGAGATTGACTTCAAGGATACTGATCGTATTAACACTTTTTTCAGGTCAGGTATGTTCCTGGCTCCCAATATGATAATATCTGGTTTGGTAGACCCGGATAGTCTAATAATGATATCTGCCTACGGTGATTATTATACTTACAATAAGAACAGTCTGGTAAACTTTAACTTCAAGAGTGAGGTCAGGGACAGCATTACAAACTTTATACTCACCTGTGATAAACTGAGCCTTGTTGAGAGAGTTGATCTTGAGAATTTCGGAGTTACCCTGAGGACATTTCCTGACAATCTTGAATTCAGTACCAGTTGGAAGAATGGTGGAAATCTTCGCAATGAGGGTTTACTTACGGCTAAAGGTAAATTTGTCGGTTCAACTTCCGGTTATCCTGAGATGTTGGTGGAAATCCTCCCGTCAGAAATCTGGTTGAGAGGTTCACCATGGGAGGTAAAGGATGCAAACATAATGATCGATTCCACCTCATTTGGTATTGATAATTTTCTTATCAGCCATCAGAATGATTTATTCCGCGTTAATGGTAAAATATCTGAAGATCCCTCTGACACTTTGTTTTTCGAGTTGAATGGATTGGATTTGTCGGCTCTCAACAATTTGCGTAAAGAGAGCAGCAACGGGTCAGGCGGTTCAATTGATTTTGTTGTTGATGGAACGCTGGGAGGTTACATAATGGTTACAGATGTCTATAATAATCCTCTTTTTGAAAGCAATTTGACAATAAATGAATTCAGAACCAATGAGCATGATCAGGGTAACGTAAGCCTGATAAGTAACTGGAATAACATTCAAAAAGTAGCAGCAGTTTCATTAAGAAATGATATCAGCGGGGTGAATACTTTTAATATCAACGGTTCCTATAATCCTGAGAAAAGGCACATGGACCTGCTTACCTCTGTTGACCATTTCCCTCTTGACATCCTGAATCTCGTTTTGAAGTCATTTGCCTCTGGTGTGTCAGGAGTGGGAACCGGAAACGTTCTAATAACAGGCCCTACCGACGAAATAGGAATATATGGCAGTATCATGGCTGAAGAGGCTTCGATGACAATTGATTATCTCCAAACGAAATTTAATTTCTCAGATAGCATTATTTTCCAGGGTAACAGGTTCGTTTTTAATCAAATATCCCTTAAAGATGACCGTCAAAATAGTGCCACTCTAAGTGGATACGTTGCCCATAATAATTTTAAGGATTTTGAAGTTGATCTCAGGATGGGTGTAGATAACGTACGAATAATCGACACGCGGGAAAAGGATAATGACCTGTTTTACGGTACAGCTTTTGCTTCAGGGGTGGCTACAATAGCAGGGCCCGCCAACAACCTTGATTTCAATATATCGGCAAGAACCGATCGTAATACTCGTCTTTTTATTCCCTTGAATGCAGGCGAAGAGGTCTCTGATTATTCCTTCATATCTTTTGTGGAGTCCAGGGAGTCTGCCAGAGCCCCTGATGAGATAATCCTTCCGATCAGAATTGACAGGCAGAAATCTTCCGTGGCGTTGAATATCGATCTTGATGTAACACCTGATGCTGAAGTCCAGCTGGTTTTTGATTCCAGGACAGGAGAAATCATGAGAGCGAGAGGATCCGGAAACCTCAATCTGTCACTTGATCACTCCGGAAATTTTTCCATATTTGGCGATTACACAATTGAAGACGGAGATTATCTTCTAACTCTTGGAAATTTTATTAACAAGCGTTTTATTGTTGAAGAGGGGGGTACAATAAACTGGAATGGTGACATAAATAATACCCAGATTAATATCAAGGCAATATATAAACTGAGTGCTTCACTTTATTCGCTACTCCAGCTTGAGTCACTCAGGGCCAGGATACCGGTTGAGTGTCACCTGAATATGTCAGGAAATCTTGTCAACCCTGTGATCGGGTTTGATATATATCTCCCGACAGCCGATGAAGAAACCAGAACCTACCTCAGAAATGCAATAAATAGCGAGGAGGAGATGAGCAGACAGTTTCTCTACCTTCTGGTAATGAATAATTTTTATTCTGATCCTGCCTATGCAGGGATTTCCAACACAACAACAACCGGTGCCTCGGCAATGGGTGTCACTACCACTGAAATGCTCTCCAATCAGCTGAGCAACTGGCTTTCCCAGATCAGTAATGATTTTGATATAGGTTTTGCCTACCGACCGGGTAACGAGATAAGCAGCCAGGAGGTTGAAGTTGCCCTGTCGACACAGCTGCTTAACGACAGGGTTGTAATTAACGGGAACGTTGATGTGGGCGGGCAGGAGTCAACATCGAGAACCAATAATATTTCGGGAGATTTTGATGTGGAGGTAAAGCTTACCGAAAAGGTCAGGTTCAAGGTCTTCAACCGCTCAAATGATAACATCCTGTATGAATCTGCACCCTACACCCAGGGATTCGGGCTTTTCTTCAGAAAGGATTTCAACCGCTTAAAGGAGATATTTCAGCGTGACAAATCAAAAATGAAGCGAGAGGAAGAACCTGAAATTATTACCAACGATCAGGGTTCCCGGTAACACTGAGGTCATTTCTTTTATCATATTCCCTTTTGTTGCTGAAATAAAAAATAAAACTATTTTTGTTTCCCAAATCAGCAAACTGAGATTATTCATTAGAACCGAAACCAATAAATCTTTTTATCTATGTTTTTTTTAATGGTTGTTATCTTTATCCTGGGTTATACAGCAATTGCCCTGGAGCATCCTATTAAGGTTGAAAAAGCTGCATCTGCCCTCCTGCTTGGTTCAATCCTCTGGGCACTTTATGCTCTTTTCAGCAATCAGATACTCAGGCTTGGCTTCTCACCCTCCTGGGAGGAGCTGAAGGAGATGGCCCAAACATTCCTTCATAACATTAAACCAACGATGAGTGAGACTGAGTTTGCCACATCACCTTATCGGGAGGTGGTGGACCTTGCAGATCACACCAAACTTTTTGTCAAGGAGGAGCTTGGTCACCATCTCATTGAGATTGCAGAGATTCTCTTCTTCCTGTTTGGAGCAATGACAATTGTTGAGACTATTGACCATCATCAGGGATTCAAGGTTATAACCGATAAGATCAGTACAACTTCAAAGGTTAAGTTGTTATGGATCCTTGGTTTCCTGACATTCTTTATGTCAGCAGTTCTCGATAACCTTACAACTACCATTGTAATGGTTGCTCTCCTTCGAAAATTGATTTCTGACAAATCTACCAGGTGGTTCTTCGCGAGTATCATTGTAATTGCAGCGAACGCGGGAGGAGCATGGTCACCTATCGGGGATGTAACAACCATAATGCTTTGGATAGGCGGACAGGTAACAACTCTCGCGATCATAACCCGCGTATTCATACCGAGTCTTGTGAGTATGATAATCCCATTGACTATACTGACATTTACTATCAAAGGACATGTTACCCGGCCCGAGGTTGATGAATCCATTAACCACTACACTACTCCGGGTGAAAGACTTTTCTTTCTGATCCTTGGAATAGGATGTCTCATCAACGTACCTGTCTTCAAGAGCATCACCCACCTGCCTCCTTACCTTGGTATGTTGTTCGGACTGGGAGTTCTGTGGCTTATCACTGAGATCGTGCACCGCAGCAAGAGTGAAGATATTAAGAGAAAGGTTACCATCTTTCATATAGTCAAGAAGGTAGATACACCAACCATTTTTTTCTTCCTTGGTATACTTGCAGCTGTAGCTTCACTACAGTCAGCAGGACAACTCAGCCTTCTCGCCGGCTGGCTCGATGAGAAACTTGGTAGCATTTACCTTATCAACCTTGCCATTGGTGCACTGTCATCGATCGTTGACAATGTACCCCTTGTGGCGGGAGCTATGGGGATGTACCCTGTTATCAGCCCTGAAATGATACAGGTAGCAGCGGATCCGGAATATATGGCATTCTTTGTACAGGATGGGCTATTCTGGGAATTCCTTGCCTACTGTGCCGGAACCGGTGGGAGCATGCTTATCATTGGATCTGCAGCCGGTGTTGCAGCAATGGGGCTCGAGCGGATAGATTTTATATGGTATATGAAAAAGATATCATGGCTTGCACTTATAGGTTATCTTTCCGGTGCAGCCGCTTACTGGTTACAGGCCCAGATATGGGTAATCCATTAGGAGCTGTTAACAAATAATTTATTAAACGGGATATAATACAAAACATTATATCTCGTTTTTTTTATATCTTCGACTGGTCAAATAGTTGATAACTAGGGATTATAATTAATTTATATATAACAGGTTAAATTTTCTTAACAACTAAAAAGAACAGACTTAAAATGAAACTCTTATATTTAATTATGCAGGAAACGGAACTCATTGTGGAAGAAGCAGACCAGATAACACTCACTTTTGGGGAATTGGTGGTCAAAGGAGGCTGGGTTATGGTTCCGATCATCCTATTGTCGCTCATCGCGATTTATATCTTCGTAGAACGATTCTATGTAATTACAAAAGCAGGTAAGGAGGATATGAATTTCATGAACCGTATAAAAGATTATATTTATGATAGTAAGATAGATGCAGCAATGGCCCTGTGTAAATCGGGTAGCAGTCCTGCCTCGAGAATGGTTGAGAAGGGCATCAGCCGGATAGGCAGGCCACTGAATGATGTTAATACTGCAATCGAAAATATTGGCAAACTGGAAGTATATAAACTTGAAAAAGGATTGCCAACGTTGGCAACTGTTGCCGGAGCAGCACCAATGCTAGGTTTTCTTGGTACGGTTATTGGTATGATTAAAGCGTTCTATGATATGTCGAATGCTGGCAATAATATTGATGTGTCATTGCTTAGCAACGGGATTTATACAGCCATGGTAACAACAGTGGCCGGTTTGATTGTAGGGATCCTGGCATATTTTGCCTACAATATTCTTGTTGCCAAGGTTGAGAAGGTTATTTTCAGGCTTGAAGCTACATCCACCGAGTTTATGGACATTTTGAATGAACCAGTAAAATAGCAGAATATGGCCCTCAGATCTAGAAATAAGATAAGTGTTTCATTCAGCATGGCAGGAATGTCAGATATCGTCTTCCTTCTGCTGATCTTCTTTATGATCACTTCAACACTTATCCATCCTACTGCACTGAAACTCCTGTTACCCAAAAGCGCTCATCAGGCTGCTGCCAAACCTCTCACGACGGTTTCAATAAGCAGAGACCTTCAATATTATATTGAAGACCAGCCTGTTGCATTTGATGAACTGGAAGCAGCACTGCAGCGAAAGATAGGTAACAGCGAAGAAATATATATCTCTTTGCATGCCGACAGGACAGTTCCTATCGAACATGTAGTAAAGGTTATGAATATTGCTAAAAACAATCAATATAAACTGATCCTTGCCACAAGCCCCAAATAGCGACCTTTATAAATTCCCTTCAGAAAAGAAAAAGGGAATTATAGGTACAATTATATTCCATATTGTCCTTGCTGTTATATTGATCATAACCGGATTCCATACTCCTTTACCTCTTCCCGAAGAAGACGGGATACTGGTTAATTTCGGAACTGATGAAACCGGCTCGGGGCTGATTGAACCATCATCTCAACCGGGGGGTGAAGCAGCAAGCATCCCTGATCAAACCGAAGAAGAGATTTTATCAGATAATGAGGTTGCTGTACCGGTCACTGCTGCTGAGTCTACGCTCACACAGGAATTCGAGGAGGCTGTTGAGGTCGAGAAGAGGATTGAGCAACCCGACCCTGAAGAAGAAAGGAAAAGGCAGCAGGCTATTGAAGCAGAAAGATTAAGACAACAGCAGGCTGAAGAGGAACGGTTAAGGAAAGAGGCTGAAGAGGTTGAAAGAAAAAAGATTGAGGAGGAACAGGAGAGGTTACGTAAGGAAGCAGAAGAGCGACAGCAAAGGTTGGACAATATTACGAACAGGACCCGTAATGCACTTGACAGGTCGAATGCCGCCGGGAGTGACAGTGGTATAAGCGAGGGTATAGCCGGTGGGGAAGGGAACCAGGGTGTTGTTACCGGTGCTGCAGGAGCAGATAATTACGGAGCAGGAGGAGGTACAGGTACAGAGGGTGTATCCTATGACCTTGCCGGAAGACAATTCAGATCATTGCCCAAACCAAAGTATGATATCCAGAATGAAGGGGTCGTAGTGGTTGAGATAACTGTCGATCGAAATGGCGATGTAACACAAGCGCTATCGGGAGTAAAGGGTTCGACAACACTCGAAGATTATTTTCTCCGTGTTGCGCAGGAGGCTGCCATGAATGCAAAATTCGACCGTAAGCCCGATGCCCCTGTTATCCAGAAAGGATTCATCACCTACCACTTTATTCTTAGATAGACTCGTATTGCGTGTTGCTAATTGAAATTGGCTAAATAGCGTTGATTTTTTTTAGTAACTGGAGAATTTATTATATTTACAAAGATTCTAACCTTTAACCTTCTGATGAGTAACCGTAGATTGTTATTTATAGTTGATGATGACCGTTTCATCAATCAATTAGTTGTCAAAAGATTTAATTCAGATGATTTTCTGGTTGAGCAATTTGAATATGGTGAAGAGTGCATTGAAGCTCTTGACCGCAATCCGGATCTGATAATACTTGATTATTACTTTTTTAAATCAGGAGAGAAGGTTTTGAATGGTATGGAAGTATTTGATAAAATCCGTGAGACCAAACCAGACATACCTGTGATAATGCTATCAGGCCAGGACAGAGGAGATATTGTACTTGAGCTTGCAAGGAAGGGAATAAATGACTATGTCATTAAGGATAATAACCTGATAACAAACCTTGAGACTGCGATTAATGAGATCCTTGGCAGTTAATTCTTAATTCATTTATGGAATGGCATATTTATCCGGTAATAGTTGCCGTTGGCATTATTGCCGGTTTTATTAATACTCTGGCTGGCAGCGGATCGCTCCTGACACTGCCGCTCCTTATGTTTCTGGGCCTGCCTGCCAGTGTTGCCAACGGAACAAATCGTGTTGCAATATTTCTGCAGAATGTTATAGCTGTGACCTCCTTTAAGAGCCATAAAGTTTTTGAATTCAAAGAAGGAATATGGCTTGCAGTGCCTGCAACAATTGGCTCATTTATAGGTGCTATCATTGCAGTTAACTTCAATGAACAAATTCTTACAGTGTTTATCGGGGGATTACTTGTATTTATGTTCTTTATTATCCTGTTAAATCCGGAAAGATGGATCAAAGCCCAGGCAGGTACGATTGATGGTAGACCCAGGGTATGGCGTGTTGTGATCTTTTTTCTTATAGGTATCTACGGTGGATTTATCCAGGCAGGAGTTGGATTCTTTCTTCTTGCGGGCCTGGTGCTGGGTGTTGGTGCCGACCTTGTTAAAGCAAATGCCCTGAAAGTATTTATCGTACTTTGCTACACAGCAGTAGCTCTCACCATATTTTTCATTAACAGACAGGTCGACCTGAAAATAGGTCTGATACTGGCTGCAGGAAATATGATCGGAGCATGGATCGGTTCAAAAACAGCAGTGAGCTGGGGTCCAAAATTTGTCAGGATAGTACTGTTGATAACTATTTTCCTCTCAGCTATAAAACTACTGGGGATTATTGACCTTATTCCAGGATCAGTTGCCAGCGGATAGCTTTAAATATATTCACTTCTGCCTGGCGCAGAAATATCAAATGTCAATTTCTCTTGTCCCTTACCTTTTTGTCAGCCGGCAAACAGGGGATAACCCTTCATCATGGTATTGACCTTACCACCCACTGATGCAATTACTTTTTCATCCTCAATATTGGAGATAACATCATCAATTAGCTGTACAATTGGACCCATCATATCATCTTTAACTCCCCGGGTCGTAATTGCAGGCGTCCCAACCCTTAACCCGGAAGTCTGGAATGGCGACCTGGAATCGAAGGGGACCATGTTCTTGTTGACCGTAATATGAGCTTTTACCAGTGTATTCTCAACAGCCTTACCTGTAATTTCAGGAAACTTGGTACGAAGGTCGATCAACATTGAATGATTGTCAGTCCCGTTTGAAATCACCTTATAACCCAGGTCAATGAACGCCTGTGCCATAACTGCAGCATTCTTCTTTACCTGAACCTGGTAGATCTTGAACTCAGGAGTAAGCGCTTCACCGAAAGAAACTGCCTTGGAAGCGATCACATGCTCCAGCGGACCACCCTGGACTCCCGGGAATACTGCTGAATTAATTAAAGTTGACATCATCTTGACCTCACCTTTTGGTGTGGTTAATCCCCATGGATTCACAAAATCCTTACCTAAAAGAATTATCCCCCCGCGCGGTCCTCTGAGAGTTTTATGGGTTGTGGATGTGACAATATGTGCAAACTTCAATGGATTTTTAAGCAGTCCGGCAGCAATCAGCCCTGCCGGATGAGCCATATCAACAACCAATATTGCACCTACTTTATCTGCAATAGATCGCATTCTTTCGTAATCCCATTCACGCGAATAGGCAGATGCCCCGCCCATTATCATTTTTGGTTTCTCTTTCAGTGCAACCTCCTCCATCATATCATAATCGACCATACCAGTATCTTCCTTTACACCATAGGCTACCGGCTTATAAAGAATACCTGATGAGTTCACCGGAGAACCATGAGAAAGGTGCCCACCGTGTGACAGGTCGAGCCCCATAAATGTATCTCCAGGTTGCAGCAGGGTCATAAATACAGCCATATTGGCCTGAGCTCCGGAGTGTGGCTGAACATTTGCATACTCAGCATCATAAATCTTACAGAGCCGGTCAATGGCAATCTGCTCCGATTGATCAACGATCTCGCAGCCGCCGTAATAGCGGCGACCTGGGTATCCTTCAGCATATTTATTGGTCATTACAGAACCCATTGCTTCCAGAACCTGCGGACTAACAAAATTTTCAGATGCAATCAGCTCAATTCCATTTAATTGCCGCTGGGTCTCTTTTTCGATAAGGTCAAAGATCAGAGTATCTCTTTTCATTTTCTGTTTTAGTTTATTTTATTAATATTCAATCCTTTAATTTAATAGACAGTACAGTTGTTATTATCATAGCGGAATGGTGATAAACAAATATACATGTATTTTACTATTTTTAATTGCCGAATGGGCATATTGTGGTTAGTTATGAATATGTTTTGACCAGGTTACCTTTTTCAGTATAACCATCGCTTATGAGACCTCTCTTATATATAATAATTGTATGCTGCTGTTTAGATGCTATGATCACCTGTAATTCAGGTTCAGGATCAGTGAATGGTGTTGACCTGACTGTAAAATCAATTACTGTACCAGCCATTGTGTTCAATCCAGGGGAATATGTCTGCTACAGCGCTGATGAAATAGAAATAGATGGCCTGCTTGGAGAAGAACCATGGGTGGAGTCTGAGTGGACATCTGATTTTGTTGACATTGAAGGGGATCTGAAACCTAAGCCACTTTCCCGGACAAGAGTTAAAATGCTATGGAATGAAGAGTGCCTTTTTATTGCTGCAGAAATTGAGGAACCGCATATCTGGGCCAGGTTAAGACAGAAGGATACCGTAATCTATATGGATAATGATTTTGAAGTATTTATCGATCCTGACGGAGATACCCATTGCTACTACGAAATTGAGGTTAACTCCTTTAATACAACCTGGGACCTCCTGCTTACAAAACCCTACAGAGACAACGGAAGAGCGATCAGCTCATGGGATATGAAAGGTGTCAGGTCAGCAATAAGGATCGACGGAACCATTAATGATCCCTCTGATATTGATTTAAATTGGGTTCTTGAAATGGCCCTGCCGCTTTCCAGTTTAAAGGAATGTGGAAATTATCCACATGAAGGAACCCAGTGGAGGATCAATTTTTCCAGGGTCAACTGGCGATCAGTCATTGACAACGGCTGCTACAAAAAGGATATTGATCCTGCAACGGGTAAAAATTATCCTGAATATAACTGGGTATGGTCACCCCAGGGGGTAATCAATATGCATTACCCTGAAATGTGGGGGTATGTGCAATTCACTGAGACTATGGCTGGTGATGGCTCAGTTGACTTTAACCGGGATCCCGATGAAGTCCTGAAATGGGATCTGCGAGAATTATATTATGCACAGCGCAAATTTGCTGCGGAGAATGCCAGATATACTGCAAATCTGACGTTGCTGCATAATTTCGGATATGATAAAAGCATCGATCTCCCGGTCATCAGATTAACGGACTTTGGATTTGAAGCATCAGTCAGATCCCGGCATTCAGGTTTGTACTGGATAATCGATAATCATGGAAGGGTATACTCACAAAATATTAAGAAATGAATGTCTGGAAGCTTCAAAACGGTTATACAATTCATAGTTTGCTTAACAGGGCTGCCAATGCATATTTGATAAGTGCTGAGGGAACCAATATTCTGGTAGATACCGGGTCACGCAAGAATGTTGACAGAATGATTGACAGGATAAACAGGATAAAAGAGCCAGGCAGAATCAATTACATGGTGCTTACACATACTCATTATGACCATTGTCTGAACGCTGAATTACTTAATGAGATATTTGATCCGGAAGTGATTGTTGGAGAATCTGAAGAGGAGTATTTATATAATGGATTCACCCCCCTGCCCGATGGGACAAGGCCATGGTCAAGATTTATCGTTCGTATAGGGAGATCATTAAAAGAATCATTCTTCAGTTATAAAGGAATTTCCTCCAATATTACAGTTGCGTCAACATACGATATTCCAGGGTGCGCCATATCCGTTATCCCAACTCCGGGACATACCAGTGGATCATTATCTGTGATCGTAAATAGCGAAGTTGCCGTAGTCGGAGATACTCTGTTCAGATTATTCCCTAAAACTATATTCCCACCATTCGCTGATAATGTACCTGAGCTTATAAACAGCTGGAAAATATTGCTTGAAACCGGATGCAAATCATTTCTCCCGGCTCATGGAAGGGAAATAGATACTGCCCTGCTTGAGAGTGAATACAGGAAGTACAATACGACGTTTTTCACTTCAGGTACAAAGCCAGATTAGAAACTCCCGATTGACCTGTTTTCAAACCACACTCCTGGTGATTTTTGCTACCAGCCCGGAAGTTGGATCAGGACACCTCACATACTCTCTGGCTTCATAAATCTCGATCTCAAGACTATATTTTTGACGCTGCTGAACCGCACCTGCCGGTTCTACCAGGGTGCTACCCAGAACTACAGGTGATGCTGCCATGCAAAACAGTCCTCCTCCTGTTTTTTTTAGAAAATTTTTTCTGTCCATAAATGATCATTTGATTTGGCTGGTATAGTTTAAATATAAGCCATTCATTTAATTCTCACACCCCGGATGTGTTAATGTATTGTTAAAAGTCTCCCAACTATGAAGCTATCTTATTTGCTGCGGCTTCCCTCTCCTTCAACCAGCACCCGGCACACCTGCAACAGGAGCCAACATTAACATACATTTAACCAAAAAAATTTGCATATACGAAGCCTTTCGTATATATTTGTCTACGAAATGATTAGTATTTGACAAATGAACAGCAAACCAACAGAGGCAGAACTGGAGATTCTTCAGGTTCTGTGGAAAGATGGACCTTCAACTGTAAGAGCGGTAAATGAACAACTAAATAAAATGAAAAAAGTGGGATACACCACTACCCTGAAAATATTACAGATCATGACCGAGAAGCATCTTGTGGAAAGGGATGAGAAGAACCGTACGCATATATACAGAGCATCAGTCGGCCAGAAAGAAACACTGGGTTTACTATTAGACAAATTCCTGAATAAAACATTCGATGGTTCAGCATCAAGAATGATGATGCATCTTCTTGGAAATCACAAAGCATCTGCTGAAGAGATTGAGGAGATAAGGAAACTTCTGGAAAACATTGAAAAGGAGAACAGGAATGGAAATTCTTAATAACATCATACCTGAACAAATACAATATGCATTAGGATGGACCCTGGTTCACAGTCTGTGGCAGGGGGCAATTATCTCCATTGTCCTTGGATTGATATTATGGTTCCTTAAGAACTGGTCAGCAAGAATAAGGTATTATATTTCATTCCTTTTTATGATCATCTTCCTGCTATCCGGAATTGGAACATTTAGAAGAATATATTCAGAAAACACCGGAACCCTCCATGAACTACCTATAGAATGGAAGACATTCAATAATATGCAATCCGGAATTGGTACGGGGATCCTTAAACCGGACAGATCACCGGAAATAAATGCCCTGACCTCGTTCAGGACTAAAATGGTAGATTATCTCAATCGTTATTATTATCTGATATCCGGCCTGTGGGTACTTGGCATTATCATACTAGGGATGAGGCTGACAGGAGGATTTTTCTATTCCAACAAGTTAAAGCGATCCTTACTTTTTGAGGTCCCGCCCGGATTGATCAGGATTCTGAATGAAACAAAAGAGAAGCTGGGAATCAGGAAAGCGGTTAAGATATTTGAATCAAAACTGGCAAAGGTACCAGTTGTTGTAGGCTACTTTAAACCGGTTATTCTTGTTCCCGTTGGTATTCTGTCAGGGATTCCCGGCGATCAGGTTGAAACTATTCTGGCGCATGAACTTGAACATATCAGGCGTAATGATTTCTTAATCAATATCTTTCAGTCGATAGTGGAAATACTGTTTTTCTATCATCCCGGCCTGTGGTGGATATCATCACAGCTCCGTAAGGAAAGGGAAAATTGTTGCGATGATATAGCACTTTCTGTCAGTAAGGAATCAATTACCTACGCCAGAGCACTCTTAAGCATGCACGAGATAGTCATAGGCACTCCCTCCCCTGCAGTAGCTTTCAATGGAAATAAGAACTTATTGTTAAACAGAATAAAAAGAATTACGAAAATGTCACGATCGAAATTTAGCAGTACTGACAGATGGATGGCCGTCGTCCTGATGATCATACTTGTTTCCGGCCTGTCAATAGTAACCGGAATTGCATCAGATAATAGTGAAAGAGCTGGTAATTTTACCTCAGAGGAATTAATTACTAATATTGAAGATGTTGTGATTGAGGCCTATTCAGCCCCATCGGTTAATTTCCCGGCACAGGATACAATCAGAGCAAAGATCACCGGGACAATCCACACTTCATTTAATGATCCTGATGATCAAACTGAAAAAGATGTTCAGATGAAGTTTGAGAATGGCGATCTGATTTGGCTCAAAATAGATGGCGAGGAAATTCCCGAATCGGAATATCACAAATATCAGGATCTTGTTGATGATACAATGGCTGACCTGGAAGAGGCACAGAAAGAGATTGAGGAGGCCAGACTGGAAATGGAGAATATCGACTTTGAAGAGCTCAATCGTGAGTTGGAGGAGGCCAGACTGGAAATGGAGAATATCGACTTTGAAGAGCTCAATCGTGAGTTGGAGGAGGCCAGACTGGAAATGGAGAATATCGACTTTGAAGAGCTGAGAATGGAAATGGAGGCAGTTAGGGATGAAATGGGAATAATTGATTTTGATAATGTTCGCATTGAACTGGAGGAGTCTATGACAGATATTGAAGCATTCGACATAGAAGAAATGAGGATGCAAGTAGAAAAGGCTTTAATAGACATGAAAGAAATAGATATGGAGGAGTTCAAGCTTGAGATTGAGGAATCGATTAAGAAGGTAAAAATTATCGATAGTGAGGAATTCAAAAAGGAGATTGAAGAGGTTAAAAAAATAATTAAAGAATCACTTAAAGAGATCGAAGAATTAAGGATTGAAGAGCCTGAAAAAATTGGCGCTGAAAAAGAAAAGGAGAAACCGGCAAAGAAGATTGTTGGGAGGAGTGGCAATATTTAGATACCTGACTGTAATTATAAACCCGCACTCTTCTGATTTTCGGGGATGTATCAAAACATAAAAATTAGTCAATTTTTATGTTTTAAAAGTCAATCACAAAATCTCAACATATTAATAAATAGCTATTTATAGATTGAGGTGTAATGCATAAACAATTATCTTATGACTTTTGATACACCCCCTTTCAATTTCAGTGAATCTACTGCGAATACTTGCAGCATCAGTAAAAGTGAGACTATGTCTGCTGACATGTTCCAATATATGTGCATATACCATGCAATTTGCTATATTTAGTCTTACTATATTATTACATCTATCTATTATGGCAAAACTTCAGGAAATGGCCGCTGAGTACTTTAGCTCAGGATTTAATTGTGCTCAATCTGTACTATCAACCTATGCAAACAGGTTCAATATTGATGAGGAACTGTCCAAAAGAATTTCCTGTGGCTTTGGAGGGGGAATGGGCAAGCTTCAGGAAACGTGTGGGGCCGTTACAGGGGCAATAATGGTTATAAGCCTTTATAACTGTGAGAAATATGAGGATAATGATGACAGGAAGGCACACACATATTCAATGGTGCGTGAGTTTGATGCCAGGTTTAAAGAAATTTATGGTACAACAAACTGTAAATCAATAATAAAGACCGATATTAATACCGAAGAAGGATACGGATATGCTATTGATAATAACCTGTTTGAGGAGGTTTGTTCAAAATGTGTAACTGATTCTGTTAGTATACTTGAAGACATTTTACCAAAGCAATAAATCCAGAAAATTATTAACACTTCTCTCTTAATTCACCAAAATAAACAGGGACAATAAGCGTTATAGCTGAAATGAGTGCAACATTCAGTAAAGGAATTAGTCATTCATTATATAACGGGAAGAATTTTGCTTGGGACAGTATAATCCTTCGTTATTTCTCAGGACGTGTCAGGAACCGGGTAATTCTGTCTGGCTTTGTATGAATCAAATTTACATACTTATGAGTGACGAAAAACAGCACATGACACGGTCCGGCGAAAATCAGCCAGATCAACTCTCCAGAGGATTATGGTGGTTCTCAACCTCTGTACCTGAATCTATAAAAGAGTGTGAATCAGACCGTAATCGCTCCAGAATTATTGGTTTGGGAGTTATGTTCACCTGGTTGTATGCCACCATTGCCTGGACCTATTTCTGGTCGTTGAATATTGATAATCCCTTTATATATGTTGCCCTGGGCATATTCCTGGGATTTGGTATTCTGACAATCGACAGGATGCTTATTGCGTCGATAAACAAATACAGAAAGAACCTTTTCGCACTGGGATTCAGGATCATTCTTGCCCTGTTTCTCGGCGCCTTTATTGCGCAGCCGTTGGTTCTGTGGATGTTTGAGCAGGACATAGATACCGAGATCTCAATATTGCAGGACCGGAAAGTGCAGGAAAAACAGGTTGAACTGGAACAGATCTATTCATCTGAAAGAAACAGCCTGGAAAACAGAAGGAATGAGATAGTGACTGAGCGAAGCGATAAGTACGGTACATTGGAAGTTGCTGAGCAGGAGTATCTGAAAGAGATAGATGGTACAGGCGGATCTATGAGGTATGGTATTGCAGGTGTGGCAGTTGAAAAGCAGAAAGCGCTGCAGCGGGCCCAGACGGCATATAATGACTTTGTAGAGACAAATAATGATGAGCTGGCCTCCATAGATATCCGCATGAATGAAATTACCGCAAATACCGGAAGTGAACTCGATAACTACAGGAATAATGTGATGACGACAGGATTCCTTATAAGGATTGAGGCTTTAAGGAGCCTCTTTGACAAAGACAGCACCCACGCTCTAAGGAATAGATATCTTCTTATTATGGTCATACTCGTAATGTTCGAGTTGCTGCCGGTAATAAGTAAACTATTCCTTCCAACAGGCTCATACGATGAAAAGGTCAGGATTAGGGATGAGATAGAGATAGAACTGGCAAAATCGAATAAGAGCAGGGAACTGAATCTTAAACATCTTTATAATGAGTTGTCGGGCCAGGAGGATTCAGACCTTATCAGGCAGATGTTTGCAGTATTGTCTGAGAAAAGAATTGAAAGGATTAATGGCAATATAAGGGACTGGCAGAACTCAGAGATCAAAACAGTTGATGAGTTATGGACAAAGATAAAATCTGATGTCTTAAGCAAACAGGAGAATTAGACAAGCTGTCATCTGGTAATTGGTAACATAACAAAAACATTAGTAATTTTGTCCTAATGTGACAACAGGAGTATCTGATAATTTATTTACTAATAATCCAGGTGATGAAGAACCTCGTATCATTTGTAATAATATTGACTTTCACTTTAGCCGTAAGCCAGGCGCAGACCAAACAGGCCAGCCAGTCTGCCTCCCTTATCAGGGGAATAAAGACCGTTGATCTGGTCAACGATCTTCAGATCAAGATAGATTTCAATCCTGACACGGAGAATCTTTGGATAACCGGTAGCACAAGGAATAACGCGCTCTTTATTACGGAGTTCATTCCTCTTAAAGATCCCATTGGTACTAACATAGTAATTGGGCACAGTTACCTTCTTGAAAACCCATTCGCATCAATAGAGTATAAAGTGCTTGAGATCAAGGATAACAGAGTGGTTAAGATCTGGTACAGGGTGGCCGTTAAAATGCTTAAACTGCCTGAAGAAAGCTGGATTTAAACTATCCCTGTTATATTTGCCGGTATTTGAAAAAATCTACAGAAGATGAACCAATTTCGTCCAATTAATATCAAATCATTATTAAAGATCCTCATCTTAATTATTCTTGCAGGATGCTCTACAGAGAAAGGCACCGAAGAGGGAAAGACCTTGCTCGGGATATTTGGTGGCATGGGTCCCGAAGCAACAGCCGACCTTTACAGGCAGATAGTACAACTTACACCTGCTGAAACTGACCAGGAGCATGTACCAACACTAATATACAGCTTACCCCAGGTTCCGGACCGGATGGCGAGTATCAGGAATAATGATGGATCAATAATCCCATTCTTAATTGAAGGGGTTACAAGGCTTGAGAGATCGGGAGCATCTTTGATAGCAATTCCATGCAATACTGTTCATTACTTTTATGATGAGATGGATGAAGCAGTATCAATACCAATTATACATATGATAAGGGAAACTGTTAACGAGGTGGTGAAGAAATACCCCGATTATAAAAATATAGGATTACTTGCTACAACGGGTACCATCGAGACAAAATTATATGAAAATGAGCTAATCAGTAAAGGGTATAATGTCATTATCCCTGATGATGATGTTGAGTCAGAAAAAGTAATGAAAGCAGTATTTGGCATTAAAGCAGGCATCGATAAAAAAATAAATGAAGATCTGCTGTTTGAGGCAGGTAGCCATGTTATCCAAAAAGGAGCAGAGCTTATAATCCTCGGATGCACCGAGATACCCCTGGCATTTAATAGCGATAGAGTGGATGTCCCTGTGATAAATGCAACCGAGATACTAGCACTGCGGGCAATTGAACTTTACAACCAGATTAATGAGTCAAAATAAATGGTAGCAGCCTTGCAGTATAAACCAGGGGAAGCACTGGTTGTTGAAGATATCCCAATACCAGAACCAGGGCCTGGTGAAGTGCTTATCAAGATGTCGCACTCGCCTATTAATCCTTCTGACCTTAGCATGCTTCGTGGCACTTATGCGCACCTCCCATCCTACCCGGTTATCCCCGGAATTGAGGGTAGCGGGATAGTTGTTAAGGCCGGAAAGGGTATTCTGCCCCGGATGAGACTAAACAAAAAAGTTGCCTGTAGCTCAACACCTGGTTTGGGGGGTACCTGGGCTGAATATATGGTTACATCTGCCAAGAGAACCATTCCATTGGATAGAAGTATTGATATGGAGCAGGGATCCATGCTGATCGTTAACCCGATGACGGCAGTTGGAATTATGAAAATTACAGATGATGGCAGGCACAAGGCAATAGTCAATAACGCAGCTGCCAGTTCTCTCGGGAAGATGCTTATAAATCTATGCCGGAGGAAGAATATACCGTTAATTAATATTGTAAGGCGGCAAAAGCAGGCTAAGGAACTTTCTGACTCAGGTTCTGAATATGTTCTGAATAGTGCTTACGACAATTTTCCAGAGGATCTTAAAAAGCTTTCAGGGGATCTTGGAGCAACACTCTTTCTGGATGCAATCGGCGGTGATCAGACAAGGATACTTGCTGAAGCTGCCCCTCATGGGAGTATTATCATGCTTTACGCTAAATTGTCAGAAGAGGACTTCTCACTCGATTCCAGGGTTATCTTACAAGGAAATAAAACAATAAATGGCTTCTCCCTTACCAACTGGTCAGGGAAGAAAAAGATATGGCAGGTACTCCGGGATATAAAGCTGGTCAAATCTATGTTGAACACTGAATTGAAAAGTACTATCAACGCCAGGTTTCAACTCCGGGAGATCAATGATGCAATTGATACTTACAGGAACGGGATGTCAAAAGGCAAGGTTCTGATCATATTAGGCAAATAGAAATTCACGCATAGTGATTGTGACAGATGGATTTTACCTTCAAACCTATCGGAGTCATTAAAACTCCAAACAAGCAACGGGAGCATTCGCCGGTGCATCCCAGATATGCCAGGGATCTTAAAGGCAAGGTGATCCTGGATCATTGCTTCACCAAAGGGCTTAAGGACCTCGATGGTTTTTCACATATGATGATAGTATTTGTTCTTGACAGGAGTCCGGGCTATAACCTCGAAGTAATCCCTTACCATGATACTGAGTTTCGTGGCCTTTTTTCAACCAGGTCACCGAACAGACCAAATCCGCTAGGAATATCCGTGGTTAAAATATTAAGCATAAAAGACAATATTATTACTTTCGAAGGACCTGATATGCTTGATGACTCTCCCTTACTGGATATAAAACCATATATCCCCGATTTTGATGGCCCGGAAGAGATCAGGATCGGCTGGCTTGAGGGAAAATTGTTTAAGGAAGGTGACCTACTTGCAGATGACCGATGACGGTGAAAGATCATCCCTGATCAGATCATTTAACGTAATATCCAACCACTTACAGATCATATCTATTCCCTTGCTGTTCTGCTGATTGAGTAATTTCATCAGGGCGGAATATTCCTGGAAGATCTCACCTCCATCACTTCCTGAAGCGTTGTATAAAACCCGGACTGACTCACCTAAGATCCGGAGATCATGCCACCTTCCAATATGCTTTTCAGTTGTAGCAAGATGTTTAGAGGTGGCTTTCCCGATACCCGAACCCTCCTGTTGAGCGGCTAATGCCAGAATAGGCTTTATGTTCTTAAATGTTATCCGGATATCATGCAAACAACTTGTGATTCCGGATGAGTCCACGATGGTAAGAATACTCTCTGCCTCTGATCTCAGAAATTTCTTTGACTCTCTTACTGATCCATCATTACCTAGCTTATGGAACAGGAATCTCACCTCTTCTCTCTGCCGTGCCAATTTGTCGTAATTAAAGCTTTTTACAACTTCAATCAGTTCATTTCTCCAGTGCTTCCTGAATCTTGAAATAAATATGGAATAAGCGTTATTGAGATTTACATATTCGCTGTAACCCTTTAGCAATTTCAAATTAATCTGACTTTCTCTGATTACTCCCGAACTTCTAAAAACCGGTTTAAATAAACTATAGTAATCCTTTGCCTTAAAATCAGGGTAAATATATTGCAGTAACTGAAATAAAGCCTTGATCCTCTTAATGCTTACCCTCAGCTGGTGAATGGTTGTGATGGAATGCCTGTGTGAAACAAGCCCTAACAGATCTTTGAACCTGTCTGCCTGATCAACATAATAATCGAAAAGAAAGGATCTGTCTTTCGCCTTCATTCAACGGGATTTAACAACCCAAAATTAAACAAAAATAATGAGATTATTGAGTTAAAATACAATTAATCAACAAGATATATTTGAATAGCACAATTTCAAATCACTTGAAAACCTGGATTATGAAAGAAACAGTTTCAGTTTGTTATATTTGGCAGATATAATCATAACCAGGAAATGTTACAGTTCCTGTGTATATAAATGTACTAAATTAATAGATCCAGCGAAATGATTAATATATACCTGAACGGACTTTATGTTGTCCTTACAATGATGACTATAATCTGGATAATAAGTGTTATTATCAGGAACGCCAGTATTGTCGACATCTTCTGGGGCACCTCCTTTGTTCTGGCAAACCTGGTATACCTGCTTTCTTCAGATAGTATTTCAATTCGTCAGATAATACTGTTGATTCTTGTAGCCATCTGGGGATTCAGGTTGTCGATTTATATTGTTATCAGAAATAAAGGTAAAGGTGAAGATTTCAGGTACCGGCAATTCAGGAAAAATTGGGGAGAACATAGATACTGGTGGATTAGTTTATTCCAGGTTTTTCTATTGCAGGGAGTTCTCTCCTGGCTTGTCTCAGCTCCCCTGGCAGCTATAAATTATTTCAGCGGTGAATCATCTTTAAACATTCTCGATTTTCTTGGGCTGTTTATCTGGCTTGTTGGCTTCATCTTTGAAAGTGGGGGTGACTATCAGCTTGCCAGATTCAAGGCCAATCCTGCTAATAAGGGTAAAATCCTCGACACGGGTTTCTGGAGATTGACCAGGCATCCGAACTATTTTGGAGATTCAGCAGTTTGGTGGGGATTTGGATTGATTTGTATAGCATCCGGCAGTTATATTCCTGTTCTTGGATCATTGCTTATGACATTCTTAATAATCAGGATATCAGGTGTTTACATACTGGAGAAATCACTTAAGAATGATAAACCGGGATATGCTGAATATGTTTATAGAACCAGTGCATTTATACCATGGTTACCACGCAAAAAAATAGTCAAATATTAAGATTAAATAGCAAAATGTCCAGTTATGAATTAGCTCTGCATTATTTCTGATTACTTTGATTTTCTGGTCATGTCAAACCGGGTCGATAAATGAAAAGGCCGGGAATGGGAAAGCAGTCAACAATGACCATCTTGTGATGGCAACTCTATTTAATTATTACTCAGCCGAATATAAAGCACTAGCTTATCAGGCATATAATCTGGCGGGTAAGCGGGTGGACGAAATATCCGCATCCGGAGCAGACGTTTCAAAACTTGCTGTCGTAGTTGATATAGCTGAAACGGTACCGGATAACAGTCCCTGCCAGGCTTTACTGGCCAAATCAGGGATCTCTTATCCTGAAATGTGGAATGAATGGTGAAGAGTGGATAATAGAGCCTGTTGCCGGGGAAGAGACATTACTGGCTGGAGATCTGGACTTATTAAAAGTAAGGTAAGAAAGGCAGAATTTTGATCCGTCAGGACACTATTTGCGTCCAGATATCACCAGGCTGGTTGTTGACCGCCGCCGCCAGAGGATCATTGACCTCATTGATCAGGAGTAAAAAAAGTCTGAGGTACCTGACCCATATCTATAAAACCACAGTTGTATTGCATATATCATTATATTGGCTGATCTTTCTCTTTTTTATAACTTAGTCATCAATTGTTTGTTATTTGATTAACAGATGCACTTATAATAACAAATTAATTAATAATAATTAAGATGAAACTTCCAGATTCATATTACAACACCGTTTCACTGGTCGGTAGTATGCTCGCCGCATTATGCGTAACCTTGATTGTCTTTTTTCAGGCGTTGGTTTCATTGTTCGGGGTAGGAAGCTCATATATCGGCCTTTTCATTTATATAGTCCTGCCAGTTTTCCTGATCATCGGTCTGATTATTATACCCCTGGGAATGCTGCGAACAGTAAGGAAAAAGAAGCACAAAGGTGAACCGGAATATGTAAAAGGAATCAGGCTGGATTTCAACAACAGGAGACACAGGAATGCAGCAGTTATTTTTGTTTTCGGTACTGTAATCTTCCTTTTTCTAACCGGTTTTGGAAGTTATGAGGCCTTCCACTATTCTGAATCAAATGAATTCTGTGGAACCTTATGTCATAAGGTGATGGAACCTGAATATACTGCTTATCAGGATTCTCCTCATTCCAGAGTCTCATGCGTTGATTGTCATGTTGGTGAAGGGGCAGATTGGTATGTGAAATCAAAATTATCCGGTCTTTATCAGGTATATGCAGTTATAACCAAAAGTTATCCTGTACCTATCCCAACACCTATTGAGAATCTGCGGCCGGCACAGGAAACCTGCGAAAGATGTCACTGGCCTAATAAATTCTATTCTTACCGACTCAGGAATGAAAAGCATTTTCTGGCTGATGAGAACAACACTGAATGGAATATTCAGCTAAAGATGAAGATCGGCAGCGAACATAGTGCTCAGGGTCTGGATGAAGGTATACACTGGCATATTAATACGAATGTTAAAGTTGATTATATATCAACTTCCCGGAACCGGCAGATCCTTCCATGGGTAAGGTACATAAATACTGAGACTGGAGACACAGTCATATACAATGACATTTATGACCCCCTTGATCAAGCAGCAATTGACACACTTGAGGTCAGAACAATGGATTGTATTGATTGCCATAACCGGCCAACACATAATTATTTCCCTCCACAGGAATTTGTTGATATCTCGATTGCCTCGGGAGATATCCCTTCCAACCTGCCTGAAATTAAAAGATTGGCCATGCAGGTATTAAATTATTCATTTGAGGATCCCGATACTGCCCTTATGACTATTGATACAGAGATAAGCAACTATTACAGTGAGAATTATCCGGGTATCTTCGGCGACCAGAAGGAAATGATTGATAAGGCAATAGAAGGGATAAAGAGCGGTTTCAGTGGAAATATATTTCCACGCATGCAGGCTAGCTGGGATGTGTATCCCAATCATGTGGGACATATTGAATTCAACGGTTGCTTCAGGTGCCATAACGGGAATCATATTAACGATGAAGGAGAGGTCATTTCCAGGGATTGTGACCTCTGTCACACTATCTTGGCACAGGGCACAAAGGAAAATATGAAAGTTACCACTATTAATGAATCGTTGGAGTTTAAGCATCCTGTTGATGTGGGAGAGGTATGGAAAGAGTATGCCTGTTCCGAGTGCCACAGGTACCTGTACTGATTTTTCAATAGAGATTGAAGCTCCTCGCCGCAACCAGCAGAGAACAGGGTTTGCGAGCTGGGCGACTTCGTCGGACGCAGCCCCGAGAAATCGGGGCGAAGTTCGAAGCCAATGCACTCGCAGGGATTCAATTTATCAAGCAGCAGTTTCATCCCTGCCGGAGAATATCAGTATTATTGGGGTGTTTCATAGGCAAAACGCCCCAACTGCTATCCTGTATTATCAACCTGCGGAAGTCATAGTAAAACATTTATTATATTTGAAATCAGAATCTGATATACTTGAAAATTCATTTGTGTAAAATACTAATTATGAGACCAATCCTTATCTATGTTTTTATGTTCTTCCTTACGACATCACCGGTTCAAACAGTTACGGGACAGGCATTCAATAGCAATGAACCATTGGCAAATACATTTTCAATAGTTGCACAAGATCCTCTGACCGGTGAAATGGCAGTAGGTGTGCAGAGTCACTGGTTCTCAGTAGGGAGTATTGTATCCTGGGGAGAGTCAGGTGTAGGTGTAGTGGCCACTCAGTCGTTTGTAAATCCTGCATTCGGCCCTGACGGACTCGCACTATTAAAAAATGGTTTATCCGCTGAAGAGGCGGTTAAAACCCTGACACATAAGGATGAGGGCCGCGATTTCCGGCAGTTAGCCATTGTTGACACTCAAGGAAATGCTTCAGCATTTACAGGAAGTAAGTGCATCAGATATGCAGGTCATCTGATCGGCGATGGTTATTCGGTACAGGCCAACATGATGCTCAATGAAAAAGTTGTCCCGGCAATGGCCAGGGCATATGAGGCTAATGCTGATCTTCCTCTTGCAGAAAGAGTGATAAAGGTAATGATGGCAGCCCAGGAAGCCGGCGGTGATATCAGGGGGAAACAATCTGCAGTCCTGCTTGTTGTTGGGGCAAAACCGGCTGAACATTTATGGATGGACAAGAAAATTAATCTCAGGGTAGATGATAGTGAGGAACCAATCAAGGAGCTTGACCGGCTGCTAAAGGTGCATCGGGCCTATGAACACATGAATAATGGAGATCTGGCAATTGAGGTGGGAGATATGTCAGTAGCTCTTCAGGAATATGGTGCTGCAGAAAAGATGTTCCCGGAAAACCTGGAGATGAAATTCTGGAAAGCAGTTGCTCTGGCAAATAATGGCAGGATCAAAGAGGCGCTCCCGATATTCAGGGAAATTTTTATTCAGGATGATAACTGGAGAGAGCTTACCCGCAGGCTGCCCGAATCGGCTCTTCTTAATACTTCCAGGGAAGAGCTTAAAATGATTCTGGATCTTTGAAATTTTTTCTGCAATATTAATCCCGGGATCATAAGAAATTACTATTTTTATTATGATGCACATCTGTAACAATGCTTAATAACAGGAATTCCTGCAGCGAGATACTATCATATCCAGGGAATGGGAAAAAAAATAAGAATCAGAAAGAAGACCTTATTCGTATGGATAATATTCGTCCTTGTTATATTAATATTATATTTTGTTAACCGGGACTGGTTTGACATAAGTTTCCTGAAGGGATTTGTTGATGATAACAAATTTTTTGTTATTGTCATATATTTGTTCGTTCTCTCTTTTATAGGACTTACTTTCATTCCCTCCACCCCCTTTGCCATAGCCGGGGTACTTATGTTTTCTCCTCTTGAAGCTTATACGTTCAACCTTCTTGGGATCATTACCTCATCATTTGTCGTATATAACTTTACAAGATTTCTCAGGCTGGACACGTGGATCGAATCAAAATACCCTGACAAAATTGTTAAGGTACGAAATGCCCTCAGGAGAAAAGAGATGCTTATTATTGCCGGTTGGAGCTTCTTTCCGGCAGTTCCAACAGACCTGATAACATATGTGGCAAGCTCACTCAGGATACCATACTGGAAATGTATGGTCGGAATCCTGATTGGAGAAGGGGCACTGAACGCTTTCTATATATTTTCTGTTGATTTCTTTATCTGATTTTACTTCTCTTGCCAGTGATCGGTTAAGGTGGTCAGGAAAGCAACAAGGTCCTCCATCTCACGGTTTGTAAGGCCAAGATCCCCAAATTCTTTCATGTTAACGTTTTCTGGCACCTCCGGTAGCGGCCAATCGAGAATATCACGTGTATTGTAAAATGCAATTACCTGAAACAGCGTCTTGAACACCCCATTATGCATATAAGGAGAAGTAACTGCTACATTACGTAGCGTTGGTACCCTGAATTTGCCATTCTCCGCCGGTTCGTCAACAGTTGAGCCAAGTCCCAGATCGACGAAGCTTGGGCCATCAGGATTAAATTCAGATGGAAGCAGGTAAAAGGGATTCTCCGGGTTTTTCGGTACTCCGAGGTTATCATAGGAGTAATCTGTGAATAATGGTGGTGTCCCGTTTTCGCTAATGGTGTTTGGATGGCAGGCAATGCAGTTCCCCTTTTGTTCGGTAACGAAAAGTGCAAGGCCCCTCATCTCCTGATCAGATAATTCCGCTTCACCTCTAAGGTAATAGTCATACTTAGAGTTAAATGGATTTACCTCACTTGTCTTCTCATATGCTTCGATTGCATCAGCCATGTTATTAAATGCAACATGCGGCTCTTTCAGTGCATCCGCTCCATAAATCTCATAAAACAGGTCAGCATAATCCAGGCTCCTGAGTTTCCCTGCAACAGATGCTGCATCAGTGTTTGCCATTTCGAGAGGATTAACTGGCGGCCCCATCGATTGTTCAGCCAGCGTGTTGGCTCTTCCATCCCAGAAAAGACCCCCGATCCATATTCCCTCTTCTTCATCAAAATAGAGAGGAGGTACAAACATGGAGTAAGAGACTGGCATATCATTACGATTTCCATAAAGTCCCTTCCTTGCACCCTTCGAAACAGGGAGCCCCGTATCAGGATCGGCAAAAGCAACAGAGGGATTGTGGCAGGAAACACATGCCTGACCTGCAGGATCAGAAAGAGCAGTTTCAAAAAACAGAAGCTTCCCAAGTTTTTCCTTCAATGTAAATGACTCTTCAGCAGAGGTGATATCTTCCCGGACGTTGTTATCAGCATTCTGATCTCGACTGTTGAAATTACATGATTGAAACAGAATCAATAGAATGGCTAAATATATACAGGGTCTCATAACAATCAGGTTTCCCATATTTCCAATTAAATTTATATTGATGTTCAATGAATTCAATGTGTTTTGGCAGAGATCTAAAGTTACAAAGATACATTAAATAAGAAATTCATTCTTTGAAAAAATATGATTGAATCATTTTCCTATATTTGGCTAAATTATCAGGATTCAGATATAAACCATCTTACAGGTACATCAATGATATGAAAAAGGTTGCATTGATATTGGTGCTGTTAATTGGATTTATAGCCGGTAAGGCCCAGAACCAGACCCCGGCTGAAAATTCAATTATCCAGAACACCGCGATATCAGGAGAATGGTATCTTGGTTTCGGTTATAATGATGGGACAGACATCAATCAGTTCAACCTTAAGCGAGGCTATTTAACATTCAAGACAAAAATCAGTGATATCTTATCTGTGAGGTATACTCAGGACATTACTACTGATACGGAAGGCGGCGATATTGGTAATGTCGAAATGAGGTTAAAGTACCTATACCTAAAGATCGACCTGAAAAGGAATGAGCTACTCAGGAATACATATTTTGAGATTGGGCTAGTGCACAGGCCATGGATTGATTTTGAACAAAAACTAACCGGTTACAGGGTACAGGGTAAAATGTTCCTCGACAGGTTCGACATCACAACTTCAGCTGATTTTGGAATAACCTATGCAGGACTGCTGGGGGGCAAAATTAGTGACCAATACCAACAGAAGGTAAGCTCTGATTATCCCGGAAGATACGGAAGCTTTGCTATTGGAGTTTATAACGGTGGTGGTTACCATGCGTTGGAAAAGAACAATAACAAAGTAATTGATGGACGATTCACCCTGCGCCCGTTCCCGGATGCAATTCCCGGTGTTCAGATTTCTTATGCATTTGCCTTCGGTAAGTCGAATGTACCCGGTATTAATGCCGACTACAGGTTAAATCTCTTTCACCTGTCAACTGAAAGCAGGATTCATAAATTAATGATACAGTACTATAGGGGGACAGGGGGACATGACGGAGATTACTTGGATTTGCTGGGATACTCCTATAAGAATGATGGTTTTTCGGCATTTGGTGAATTTCTTATCCCCGACACAAAGTTTTCTATTCTTGGGAGGTTTGACAGATTCAATTCACACCAGGATGAGAAGTACATTGAAGACACCTATATTGGAGGAATTGCCTATCGGTTCCTTGAAAATAAGGTATTGTTGAATTATGATCAGAAGAAGATCGGAGACCAGTCTGTAAGACTCTATGAAATTGCACTGGAAATAAATTTCCAGGTCAGGTAGACTATATAAATAAGTTTTGTTTAATTTGCCTGTATACTCTATATGGTATGATGTACAGAATAGCAGCAATAGTGACCCTCTTATGCCTCTATCCATGTTTAACAGGACAGGAGAAGGTTAGCAATGAAGAACTTGCCTATTATAAAGAGCTTAATGACCTGGAATCAGGATTACTGGATTACAAGGATTCCGACAATGATCTGATGTTGAAATTAATCCAGCTAAAGGTAATTAATGAAAGTAGAAAACAATACAGGGTACCGCCTGTTAATCTGGATATCCTGGCATCACGAGTTGCTAACATGGCCTGCCTTGAAGCAGCCGAAGGTGATTATATAAGTCACTGGAACAGGAGGGGTGAGAAACCTTATCACAGATATGCATTTGCGGGAGGACACGATCACATAAGTGAAAATGTTGCAGGAGAGTCTTATTCCGGATCTTATGAACAAAACAACAGGACACGGCTGGATTTGATGAAAAAATATCATGAGATCTTTATGGCCGAGAAGGCTCCGAACAATGGACATAAGCTTAACATCATGGAAAAGACTCATAATTATGTTGGCATTGGTTTCTGTCTTGGAGAGAATGTTTTCCGCTATAATGAGGAGTTTATCGACCGGTATTATGAATTCATTGATGTCCCGGATGAAGTTAACGCAAATGAAGAATTCACCATAACCCTTAAAACCATGGAGGGATACTACCTCTGCTATGTGGTTGCATACTGGGAGAAGGAACTGCGTAGCATGACTAATTCATATCTTCAACGTACCGGAAGCTATCCCGACTATACCGACAGAACTGAACTGGAAATAGGACCATGGCAGATAAGTAAATACAAGGAGGCGAACCAATACGTTATCAAAATGAATTTTCACAGGCCGGGTCTATATTATGTTCAGATCTACCAGGATGACAAGGATCATTCGCAAAGCAGGTCTTTCACGAGTAAGGGAAAAATACAGGCCAGCGGAATAGTAATCAGGGTGGTGTAGGAACTGCAGCTATCCTGGAATTAGCCAAAATCCAGATAAAAATTACCAGAGAGGAAACACAAGATGGATAATACTGCAATAGTGTCTTTGGATGATCTTGGATATTACTCTGAGTATGATAGATATATTAAAGAAAATGGTTTCGGTGTTTTTGAAACAGGAAGGATCTCCAGACACGACAGGGAGTTATATTCGGTAATTACCACAAGGGGTGCGTTCCGGGCAGAGATAACCGGAAATATGAGGTATTCTGCAGAGGCCAAATCAGATTTTCCTGTGGTGGGTGATTGGGTTCTGATGATTGAATATGACGGCAGTTATATTATCAGGGAAATACTTCCCAGGAAAACACTTCTGGCAAGGAAGGCAGTTGATGAATTTGGAGAGGAGCAATTGATAGCTTCCAATATTGATTATGCATTTATAGTTCAATCCCCCGATAATAATTTCAACCTAAACAGGCTTGAAAGGTATATGGCTGTAGCATATACCGGTGGCATTATCCCGATCCTGATATTAAATAAATGTGATCTGCTTGAACCTGGTCTTCTCGAAGATCTGCTTTCCGAAGTCAACCGGAGGATTCATGGACTGGAGGTGTTAACAACAAGCACAGTCAGCAAAGGAGGAATTGATCCTATTAAGAGAATTATGCAAAAGCGCAGAAGCTATTGCCTTCTTGGTTCATCCGGAGTTGGAAAGTCGAGCCTGGTTAACAAACTCGTGGAAGGCAGCAATATCAGGACAACCAGCATAAGCAGTTCAACTGGCAAGGGGAAGCACACCACATCACACCGTGAACTGTTCCTTACCGATGGTGGCAGCATATTGATTGATACGCCCGGCATGAGGGAACTGGGAATTGGCGATGGTGATGAAGGCCTTACCCATACTTTCAATCAGATAACCCAAATTGCTACAGGATGCAGCTTCGATGATTGTACACACAATGACGAACCTGGTTGTGCCGTACAAGAAGCTGTAATAAAAGGTGATATTGAAGCTGATCTGCTGGCAAATTATCATAAACTAGTCAAGGAGTCAAAGCACTATCAATCAACAATAGCTGAAAAGAGAAAGAGTGACAGGGAATTTGGGAAGATGTGCCGCAATGCGATGAAATTCAGAAAGAATAATAAATTCTGATATTTCAGGACAATCAGCCAGGAATAGTCAGGGCTAAACAGTTACTCAATTATCTATATATAGATCCCTGACAGATAACAGGATTAATCCCCCTACCCCATTTGGGTCTCTTGCAAAGGTTATTAAAACAATCTGTGTTAACGGTTGTTTTATTTACAGGCAGGGGATTCATTAGCTTATATGCCTTAAATAAAGAGATTTTTCTATCAATTTTAACTACTGAAAATGAACACTATAGTACATAAATCAAATACAAGAGGACATGTTGACCACGGTTGGTTGCAGACCTATCATACATTTAGTTTTGCAGGTTATTATAACCCTGAAAGAGTACATTTCGGAACACTCAGGGTACTGAATGATGATGTTATAGCTCCCGGGCAGGGATTTGGTACTCATCCCCATGAAAATATGGAGATAATAACCATACCGCTGTCTGGTATGGTTGCCCACAAAGACAGCATGGGAAATGAAGGTGTAATCCGTGAGGGTGAGGTCCAGGTAATGAGTGCCGGAACAGGAATAACACATAGTGAGTTCAATGGCAGTAACGATAAGGAGGTCAAATTGGTACAGATCTGGATATTTCCGCGGGAAAAGGGACTGAAACCCAGGTACGGACAATTATCCCTTGATGATTTGAAGGTGAAAGATAAGTTATTTGAAGTAATCTCGCCTTCAAAGAATGGTTCAGGATTATGGCTGAATTCAGATTCCTGGCTCTTTATGGGGGATTTTGAAAATGACCAGGAAATGATCTACGATTTAAAAAAGAAAGGCAACGGAGTATATCTGTTTGTCATAAGTGGTAGTATCTATATAGGAGATCATGATCTTGAAAGCAAAGATGGAATTGGTATTTCAGACTTTGATCAGATCAGAATAATAATCAAGGGAGGTACCCATTTACTATTAATGGAGATCCCGATGTCAGTATAAATATTAAGAAATGAAACTAGCAGAAGCTATAAGCCTGAGGTGGAGCCCCCGGGCTTTTGACTTAAAAGAGATAGACACTGAAACTATTAATAGCCTTTTCGAGGCGGCAAGATGGGCGCCATCAAGCATGAACGAGCAACCCTGGCAATACTATTACGCCACCAGAGATGACCAATCATTCAACAAATTCGTTGAATGCCTGATGGCAGGTAACCAGGTATGGGCTAAGGAGGCCCCCCTTCTTATTCTTTGTGTGGCAAAAAAGAGATTTGCCTACAACAACAGGATTAACAGGCATGCGCTGCATGACGCAGGGGCAGCAAGTGTTTCAATCGCGATCCAGGCGGCTGGGCTTGGTTTGCAGGTACACCAGATGGGTGGTTTCGATATGGACGAAACTTTGGAAACTTTCAATCTCAATATAATGGAGCATGAACCTGTCTCTTTTATTGCAGTGGGTTATCCCGGTGACCCCGAGAGTCTGTCAGAAGAATTAAGGAAAAAGGAAAAGGCGCCGCGGAACCGCAAAGAGATAGGTGAGTTCGTAAAGCATGTTGTTAATTAGATAATAAGATTTAAAGAGCACCTGAACATGAATAATGCAGTATACAATTTCCCGGTACCTGAGAACGAGCCCGTGTTGGAATACCTTAAGGGGAGCAGGGAAAGAATCGAGCTTGAAAAAGAACTTATTAGAATGGAGCAAACGGAGGTCGAAATACCTCTTGTTATAGGAGGGAAGGAGATAAGGACAGGCGATACCGGTAGTATTACCATTCCGCACAATCACCGGCACCAGTTGGCTCTCTATCACAAGGCAGGAGGAAAGGAGATAAAGCTTGCGGTAGAAGCAGCTCTTTCAGCCCATAGATTATGGGCTAACCTTGCCTGGACTACCCGCGCCTCTATATTGCTCAAGGCAGCGGAACTGATATCTACCAAATATCGAAGTCTGATAAATGCTGCCACGATGCTTGGACAGAGTAAGAACATATTTCAATCAGAGATTGATGCCATATGTGAAACCATTGACTTTCTTAAATACAATGCTTCATTCGCGGGAAAAATATATCAGATCCAGCCAAAATCAGCTTTCAATCAGCTCAACAGGATGGAGTTCCGGGCACTTGAAGGATTCGTATTTGCCGTAAGCCCGTTTAACTTTACCTCGATTGCTGCCAACCTTAATATGGCGCCAGTTATGATGGGAAATACCACTGTCTGGAAACCAGCAACAACTGCTCTTCTGTCAAATTATCATCTGATGAAGATATTCCAGGAAGCAGGGCTGCCTGACGGCGTGATAAATTTTGTTCCAGGTAGTGGCTCACTTATCGGTAAACAGGTATTATCCTCATATGATATGGCCGGGATCCACTTTACAGGATCTAATGCTACATTTGACAACCTCTGGTCGCAGGTAGCATCAAACCTGTCAAATTATAAATCATACCCAAGGCTGGTTGGTGAGACCGGAGGTAAGGATTTCATTTTTGCTCACCCCTCAGCTGACCCTATGGAACTTTCCGTAAATGCAATCAGGGGAGCCTTTGAATATCAGGGTCAAAAATGCTCTGCAGCTTCACGTATGTATGTTCCCCGGTCAATCTGGGAGGAAACAAGAGACCTCCTTATTACAATGGCCGAGGAGATCACGGTTGGAGATGTCAAAGATCCAAATAACTTCATGAACGCTATAATCGACGAAAAAGCCTTTGATTCAATAACCGGATACATTGATCATGCTGCCAATCATAAGAATGCCGAGATCCTTGCCGGGGGTAAGTATGATAAATCAGAGGGTTATTTCATCAACCCGACAATAGTAAAAACTGATGATCCGCATTTCAAAACCATGGAAGAGGAAATATTTGGCCCGGTACTGACCATTTTTGTGTACGACGATGAAAAAATGGATGAAACTATAGAGATGTGTAATACTACCTCTCCGTTCGGATTAACAGGTTCAGTATTCTCAAGGGACAGAATTGCCGCTGCCCGGATCTGTAATAAGCTCAGATATGCCGCCGGAAACTTCTATATAAATGACAAACCAACAGGTGCTATCGTTGGGTTACAGCCGTTCGGGGGCTCCAGGGCATCCGGGACAAATGATAAGGCCGGTGGTGAATTTAACCTTGTAAGGTGGGTAAGCCCCAGAACTATAAAAGAGACCTTTGTACCAGCTACAGAATACAGGTATCCCTACATGCTCGAAGAATAGTTAAATGTCATGCTCTTTATAACCTGATTCAGGTAATTGTATTAGTTTTAGGTTTCATTCAATCAAGAAACACAATGAAACAATTTCTCCTGCTCCTGGTAATTACCTTTTTGCTAACACATCCGGTAATGAGCCAGGTCTCTTCAGGCAACCATCTGATTGTACTGGGCGTTGCGCAGGATGGAGGTTATCCTCACATCGGATGTCAGAAGGAGTGCTGCGACAGGGCATGGTCCGATAGTGAGCTCAAAAGATATGTTGTCTCACTTGCCCTGGCAGACCCAGTTGCCCAGAAGTGGTATCTTTTTGAAGCCACTCCGGATATTAAGGAACAGCTTCAGCTGTTCAGGAGTATAACAGGCGCTCAATATAATTATCTTCCTGATGCAATATTTGTAAGCCATGCCCATATTGGTCATTATACAGGGCTTTTTCAATTCGGACGCGAATCAATGAACACCCTGGGATTACCTGTTTATGTCCTGCCCCGCATGAAATCATTTCTTGAAGAGAATGGTCCATGGAGTCAACTGGTAAGCTTAAATAACATTTTCTTGTGTGAAGTGAAGGATGGTGGTAATATCTCCCTGGCGGAGAATATTAATATCAAATTACTTACAGTACCACACAGGGATGAGTTCTCAGAGACCGGTGGATACCTTATTGACACCGACAATATAGATTATCTGTTCATACCTGATATTGACAAATGGGAGAAATGGGATAAGGATATCATCGGGCTGGTAAAAACAGTTGATGTAGCATTTCTGGATGGCACTTTCTGCAACATTGATGAATTATCCGGCAGGGAAATGAGTGAGATTCCCCATCCATTCATAAGCGAAACGATCAATCTGTTTAAACTTCAGAATAAAGAGACAAAAGAGAAGATACATTTCATTCATTTCAATCACTCAAATCCTGTCCTTTGGAAGGATGCAGAAAACATGGTTACTGATGCCGGATTCAATATAGCAATTCAGGGTACTAAGTATTGACCAATCCACCAGGATTCAATTAGTAAAAGATCTTGTATTATAATAATTTGGTATAATGACTGATATCATCAAATTGAAAAAATGGGATTATGCTGACGCCGCTTCAGTTTCCGTTTATGCTAATAACAGGAAGATAGCCGATAATCTAAGGGATGGATTTCCTCATCCATATTCCCTTAAGGATGCCAATAACTTCATACGGGATGCACTGAGGAATGATCGCTCGGTACAACTATTTGCTATCGATCTGAATGGTGAGGCAATTGGCAGTATTGGGGCGGTCTTTAAGGAAGATGTCTACAGAAAAAATGTAGAAATTGGTTACTGGCTGGCAGAGGATCACTGGGGGAAGGGTTATACTTTGAAAGCAATATCACTGATTATCAAGTATATTTTTGATAATTTTGATATTGAAAGGGTATATGCTGAGCCATACGCTGATAACAAGACCTCGGTCAGGGTCCTTGAGAAAGCAGGATTTAGCCTTGAGGCCAGGTTCAGAAGAAATGTAATTAAGAACAACATAATAAAGGATAGTTATATCTATTCTATACTCAGATCTGAATATGAACAATTAAAATGAAATCAAGATAATAATCAGCTGAAATGAAAGACATTATCAACAGTTTTATCAACGACAATGAGCTGGCCCTCGCCGGCGTTTCAGCAAAAAGGGAGAAGTGGGGGAATGCCCTTTTCAGGGCTCTTACAAAAAAGGGTTATACCGTTTACCCGATAAACCCCAAGCTCGACGAGGTTGAAGGGGTAAAATGTTACAGGTCAGTTTCAGAATTGCCTGATAGCATTGAGAACCTTATACTTGCTACTCCGCCGGAAGCAACAGAGCAAATTGTAAAGGACTGTAAGGATACAGCTATCAAGCGTATCTGGATGCATCGCGGTGGAGGGGGAACCGGTGCACAGACCGACAATGCCATTGAATTTGTGAAAGACAATAATATGCAGGTGGTATATGGTCTTTGCCCGATGATGTTTTACCCTCCTGTCGGCATTCATAAGCTCCATTACTGGATGAAGAAGCTTTCAAAAAAAATGCCTTCCACATACTCAGAATAGCTTCTTATGCCATCCCGTAGTGTTCATCCTGAGGCCTTTTGAAAAAAGAAATACTTTTTTTGATATTATAAAAAATGTCCTTAATTTTGCAGCTCCTTTTATAAAAGGAAAATTGGAGACTCAGTAGCTCAGCTGGTAGAGCACATCCCTTTTAAGGATGGGGTCCTGAGTTCGAGCCTCAGCTGGGTCACCATAACATCAACAAACCCGCCTAAAAGAGCGGGTTTTTTGATGAATATCGAATATTGATTAACCCTGTCTGTGACAGGCAGGTATTTTTGAAATATTCGATGTTCGTTATTCGTCACTCGTTATTGCCTTCGGCGAGCTCGCTTCACTCAATTGTTCTGCAATTTCGCATTGCCCGGTTCGTTATTTGATATTCGTCAATCACCCTCTCCTAATCCTCACTCACCTGCATCAGCAATTCCCTGTAGGTCGAGAATATACGCGATTTGGAAAGCAAACCAACATATTTTCCGCCATCAAGGACAGGAAGGTTCCATGCACCGGTCTTTTTGAATGTTTCCATAACCGAGTCTACTTTCTCGGTTTTATCTATATAGGATGGGGGCATTACCATCAGATCACTCACATAGGTATTGTCATACAATTCCTGATCGAACATTACTTCCCTGACATTATCGAGCAGAACAACTCCCTCAAGGATGCCCTCTTCGTCCACCACAGGGAAAATATTTCGCTTTGAGGAGGAAATCACCCTTATCAGGCTGCCGAGGCTGTCATCTGATTTGACAGTTATCAGATCGGTCTCAATCTCGCGGGTCCAATCCATCCTCGCAAGAACCGCCTTATCCTTGTGATGAGTAATAAGTTCACCCCGGCGCGCAAGTCGCTTATGATATATAGAATGCTTTTCAAACCTCATTATGGTAATATATGAGATCGTGGATGTAATAATAAGTGGTACTAAAAGTCCATAGCCACCTGTTATCTCCGCAATCAGAAAAATCGCAGTGAGGGGAGCATGCATTATACCGGCCATGGCGCCTGCCATACCGGCCAGTGCAAAACTGCTTTCAGGAACATTCAGACTAAAGGCACTGTTCAGCAATCGTGCAACAAAAAAACCATTTACCCCACCAATGAACAGTGAAGGGGCAAATATGCCTCCTACCCCGCCTGCACCATTGGTTGAGCTACTGGCAAAAACCTTGAAAAGGGTCAGTGCAGCAAGAAATACTAATACAAACCACAGATTATCAGCGGACCCTTCAAAATAGCTGTTCTCAAATATACTTTCAACATTACCATTAAGCAGTTCTGTTATAATATTATAGCCTTCACCATAGAGTGGCGGCATCAAAAGTATCAATACACCAAGCACCAGACCTCCCGTAACCAGTCTTAAATAGTTATTCCTGATCTTATCATACAAAATTTCAAGAGCCATTGTGGTGCGGGTAAAATAAAGTGAGAGCAGCCCTGAGAAAAGGCCCAGTAAAATATACCAGGGAATATTCCTCAGTGCAAAAGTTTCCTGTACTGAGAACGAAAAAAGTACCCCTTTGCCCATCAGAAAATAGGAAACTGTTGCGGCAGTAACTGAAGAGATCAGAAGTGGAACGATTGAGGATATTGTGAGGTCCAGCATAAGAATCTCCAGGGTAAAGACTATACCTGCAATTGGCGCTTTAAAAATTCCGGCTACAGCACCTGCTGCTCCACAGCCAACAAGCAAGGTGATATTCCGATAGTTCATTTTGAATAGCCTGCCAATATTTGACCCGATTGAAGCTCCTGTCAGAACGATTGGGGCTTCTGCACCTACCGATCCGCCAAAGCCGATTGTAAGGGTACTGGCTATTATCGATGACCAGTTATTATGTGGCTTGATCCTGCTACTTTTTTTTGAAATAGCATAAAGGATCCTGCTTACCCCGTGTCCGATCTTATCCTTTACAACATATTTTACGAACAGGACTGTAAGGAACATACCAACCAGAGGGTAAGCCAGATAGAGCCAACTCGAAGCACCGGATTTGAACCATGTTGTTAGTAAGTGGGCAATGTAATGTATCGAGTTCTTCAATATAATTGCAGCCAGGGCACTTATGACGCCAACGACAAAACTAGTTAAATAAAGGAATCTTCTCTGATCAATATTATTGATCCTCCATTTGAGAAACCTGTTTATCATCAGGATCAACCTGAATTTCAGCTGAGACTGCATAATAGAAATTATTCCTCCATAAAATTCTTAATCATCGATCTGTACTTTGAAAATACGTTTGCCCGCGATACGAATCCAACATATTTCCCATTATCCAATACTGCAAGGTTATAATGAGAGGATACCTGAAACTTGCGTGCAACATCCTCCATGGATTCATCCGGTGATACAGTCGGGGAAGGCATAAACATCAGATCCCTTACATATGTGGTCGCGTAAAGTCCAGGCTTGAAGACAATATGCCTTATATCGTTTACCCATACAACGCCCAGAAAATTATTGATCTTATCAACCACCGGAAATACATTCCTCGAGGATGTCGAAATGACTTCTACAAGATCACCTAAAGTATCATCCGGACCTACAGTACTGAAATTCTGTTCAATCAAATTGCTAACGCTCATTAATGTCAGAGCCGCCTTATCCTTATCGTGGGTTATCAGTTCACCTCTGTGTGCGAGCTGGTAAGTGTAAACTGAGTTCCTGACGAATATTCTCGTGAAAGCATACGAGATTGTAGCGGTTATCATCAGGGGCATGAATAAACCATATCCCCCGGTAATTTCAGCAATAAGGAATATTGCCGTGAGTGGCGCATGAATTACCCCGGCAATCATACCTGCCATAGCTACAAGAACAAAATTACTAGCCTCGATCCCCACCCCGAACTGGTTCAGGATTAATGCAAATAACAGACCCGCATTTGCACCCACAAAGAGTGTAGGAGCAAATATCCCCCCCACTCCACCGCTGCCAAATGTTACTGAAGTAGCAACTACCTTAAAGAGGATCAGAAAAAGGAGCACCAGAATAACCGCGAGTGTACTCTCTCTGAAGCCAAAATAGAGAGACCCATCAAACAAATAATCATAACTGGCACTGAGAGCACTGTTTATACCATCATAACCTTCTCCGAAGAGAGCTGGCAAGACAAAAATAATCAGACCCAGAATTGTTCCTCCTGTTAATAGTTTGACACCCCATTTAGTAATTTTACCAAACCGGTCTGCAATATAAATGTACATCCTGGTAAAATAGACGGAAATAATTCCGGTAAACAGCCCCAGCAGAATAAAATAGGGGACATCGCCAATAATGAAGCTCTCCTTCAGGGTAAATGGATATAGCACATTCTGGCCGAGGAATATATATGACGTAAGGGCAGCTGTAACACTTGAAATCAAGAGAGGAATAAGTGACGACATCGTCAGATTCAGCATTATAACCTCAAGTGCAAAGACAATTGCAGCAATAGGGGCTTTAAAGATTGCTGCCATAGCTCCGGCCGCAGCGCACCCGAGCAATGTCAGTATCTGTTTATAACTCAACCTTAGCGTTTTACCAAGGTTTGACCCGACTGCAGCACCGGTTACTACCGCTGGACCTTCAAGTCCGACCGAGCCTCCGAATCCCACAGTTAAAGCGCTGGCAACAATTGATGAAAAGATATTATGCTGCTTTATCATGCCATTTGTTTTTGAAATAGCATATAGGACACTTGGGATTCCGTGACCAACCTCCTGGCGTAACAGATAGCGGGTAAAAACTATAGTAGCCACGATCCCTATAATAGGCAGGACAAGATAGAAGATATTGTACTGTTCAAGATTGAATCCGGTTTTGAGGAGGTTCTGAATAAGACGAACCAGGTTCTTGATTATAACTGCAGCAAATCCCGAAAGGATCCCGACTATCACACTCAGAAACAAAATAAAGACCCTGTCGGATACGTTTTTCTTTCTCCAGGTAAGGAGTCTGTCAACTGTATTGCCTTCATTCATGGGTACAAATATAGAAACATTAACATCTCAGAAAGACTCTTTTTTTAATTAAGTTTGCATACATGAGGTCAACTCACCACATATACAAATATTTGATAATAATAATATTTGGCGTATCCAGCGTGCTCTTTGCGCAGGATATTGAGCGGCCCTTGTCTCCGTTTCTTGACCTGGTCACAGTGAATCCAGCAACCGGGCATGTAACCCTTAACTGGTCTCCCGGTGGCTCACCTGATGTTGCGGGATATATTATTTATACCTACCTGAATGGTGAAGGTTCTGGCTTCGATACTATTTACAATCCAATTGCCACTATGTACACCCATACAAAATCCAATGCAGATATTATCAGTGTTAGCTACGTAGTTGCAGCTATTGATTCTTCAGGCAATAGAAGTCCACTTTCTAACCATTTGGGAACTATCTATCTTACAACAACAATTGATACCTGCAGGCACGAGATAAATCTTGTATGGAATAAATATAATGAAGAATATCATACTGTAAATGAATATATTATCAAATTTTCAAAAGATAACGGTCCCACCCTGATCGCCGGAAACTCCCCAAATGATGACACTACCTTTACCATAGGGAGTTTTGAAACAGGATCGGAATACTGTTTTGTTATTGAGGCTAACATTGAACCTGCCAGTATCTCATCCTCGATAATGTCATGCAAGGAGACCGATATCTTCAGACCTCCTGACTGGATAAATGCAGATTATACCAGAATTGACGAAAATGGCGAAATTGAAATTTCGTTCACCTATGATCCAATGTCAGAAATCGATCAGTTCATACTAGAGCGCAGCGAAAATCCTGCCACGGATTTCACCCTCATTGAATCAGTAACCAATAATTCCGGGAGTATAATTCTCTATGACAGAACTGAGAGGGAGAAGATTTTCTATTACAGGTTAGCTGCCCTGAATGAGTGCAGTGAACCCCTTGTCTATTCCAATATAGCATCATTGATAATAACCAAAGCAGATATCACAGATAAACTAGTTTCGCTATCATGGAACCACTATTATAAATGGCAGGGTGACATTGAGCATTACATGGTTTATCGTAATCATCAGGGTATATACCTGGAAGTTGCGGTTGTAAGCCCTGGTGACTCAACATTTTCAGATGATCTCTATCCCCTGTATCCCGAAATAACCGGTGACCTGATATGTTATTACGTTATTGCGGGAGAGACCGGCAATCCACACGTTACTGACGCTGAATCCAGATCACGAGCCGTTTGTGTTGAGGCACCTGTGCGCATTTTTGTACCAAATGCATTCACACCTGACGATGACACGGTAAATGACACTTTCTTACCAGTAATGTCTTTCACTCCTTCGAAGTATAATCTTATCATAAAGTCCCGCAACGGAATCACACTGTTTGAATCAGATGACTATCTTAAATCATGGTCTGCTGAATATAGAGGTGAAAAGTTGCCGCAGGATGTATATCTCTGGTTTCTTGAAGTTAAGACTCCTTCAGGCAGGACATTGACTCGCAATGGTACTGTGACAATTATTTTTTGATTTGAAGCTCCTGGAAGACAGTTGCAGGGAACCGGGTTTACGAGCTCAGAGACTTCGTCGGACGTAGCCCCGAGAGATCGGGGCGAAGTCCGAAACCAATTCGCTCGCCGGGATTCAATAATCACCCCTCTGTAAATATTGCCCTAATAATAGTTATATTTGTAGACTGGTGTTGATGCAAAGAAATGGGGAAGAGAGATATATTTACCGAGGAAGATATCGCGCTGATCAACAAAGAATATGACTCTTTAATTAATAATTTAGTCCGTTGTAAAAAAAAGGAGGACAAACAGTTAATTAAAAAGGCTTTTGATCTGGCCAATAAAGCTCATCTGAACATGCGGCGTCGTTCAGGTGAACCATATATTATTCATCCTATCCAGGTAGCAAAGATTGTCAACTGGGAGATTGGTCTAGGCGCTAAATCAATTGCCAGTGCTCTCCTTCACGATGTTGTTGAAGATACAGAATATACCCTGGAAGATATTCACAACCATTTTGGTGAGAAGATAGCATCGATAATTGACGGTCTCACAAAGATCTCCGGGACCTATAATAATGAGACCTCCTCAATGCAGGCTGAGAACTTCAGAAAAATGCTTCTTACGCTCTCGGACGACCTCAGGGTAATTCTTATAAAGACCGCTGACAGATTACATAATATGAGGACTCTGGAATCTCTGCCGGAGAGAAAGAAGATGAAAGTAGCAGGTGAGACAATATACCTGTATGCACCATTAGCTCATCGTCTTGGCCTATATGCAATAAAAACTGAACTGGAAGATCTGAGCCTTAAGTACCGTCATCCAAAGATTTTTGAAGAGATTGCACGCAAGTTGAAGCATGGAGAGAAAAGGAACCAGGCAATGATCAATAAGTTTTCACTGCCAATTATTGAAAAGCTCGAAGAGGGCGGAATCAGGTTTGACATTAACGGCAGGCCAAAATCGATATATTCGATCTGGAAAAAAATGCAGACCAAGAATGTCCCGTTCGAAGAAATTTATGATATACTGGCTGTAAGGATAATATTTGAATCTCAGGAATCTGTATCGGATAAAACAATCTGCTGGAATATCTATTCTATAATCACCGATATTTACATGCCTAAGCCCGACAGGTTGAGGGACTGGGTGAGCCGTCCAAAAGTAAATGGCTATGAAGCTTTGCATGTTACCGTAATGGGCCCTCATGGAAGGTGGGTTGAGGTGCAGATCAGAAGCAGGAAAATGGATGAGTTTGCTGAACGTGGTTATGCCGCCCACTGGAAATACAAAGGAGACGTTTCCCAGGAGAGCGAACTGGATAAGTGGATAAAGAGGATTAGGGAGATGCTTGAAAATCCGACTGAGGATCCGATTGAATTCCTTGACGAGTTTAAGATGAATTTGTTCTCATCCGAGATTATGGTTTTTACTCCGAAAGGAAATATTATTTCTCTCCCTAAGGGAGCTTCTGCGTTGGATTTCGCCTATGAGATCCATACCGAAGTTGGGAACAGTGCGATAGGAGCTAAAGTGAATTACAAACTAATGCCTCTAAACACTACATTACAGAGCGGAGATCAGGTTGAGATCATTACGAGCGACAAATCCAAACCTGTGAAGGAGTGGATTGGCTACGTCACCCTGGCCAAAGCAAAGACTAAAATAAAGCATGCGCTAAAGGTGGAATCCAGATTAATACTGGAGTCGGGCCAAAACTTGCTCAGTGAGAAATTGAAGGAGCTTGAAGCTGATTCAGGTCAGGAAACCATGAAAAAGCTTCTGGCTCATTATGACTGCCTTACAAATGATGAGTTATTCTCAAAGATCGGAACAGGTGTTGTAACACTTGAAAATCTTCGGAAGATAGTTAAGAAAAGCTCAGGTAACAGAATTGTTAAATACTGGGAACTACGCCTTGCTGCTTCACAAAAGATTGCAGAAAAGGAGAAAGACGGGTCAGCACCGATTGATAAGAAAACCCCATTTCTTCTTAAAGAAAATATTGACGATAAGAAAGCATTATATGAGATCGCAAAATGCTGCAATCCCATTCCTGGTGATGAGGTAATCGGATATCTTTCACATGATAATAGCCTTATAATTCATAAACCCAAATGCCCTGTAGCTATTAGATTAATGTCGAGCGAAGGCAACCAGCTGATAGCTGTTAAATGGACAATTCATAAACTTGTTTCTTTCCTGGCCCGGATCCAGTTTAGAGGTATTGACAGGATTGGAATAGTTAGTGAGGTGACAACAATTATTTCAAAAGAGCTTAATGTAAATATAAGAAACATAAATGTTTCAGTTTATGAAGGTATTTTCGAGGGTACTATCGACCTTTATGTCCATCATACCAAAGACCTGAATAACCTGATAATGAAGCTCGTGAACATAACAGGTATGGAGAGTGTTAAACGGATTGAAGACTTCACCTGATTATTACAATCATAAAATCTTTTGGGTTGAATTAAAAAATAATATATTTTTAAATTTATTTAATCTTGATAAAAAATGAAAAGCGATGAAACCAGAAAAACCGTGAAGCAAATATTCACAGAATATCTGGAGAAGAAGGGTCACAGGAAAACACCGGAGCGATTTGCCATTCTGGACGAAATATACTCACGGAACGGACATTTCGATATTGAATCACTTTACATTTTCATGAAAAATAAGAATTACAGGGTCAGCAGGGCAACCCTTTATAATACCATTGAGCTTCTGCTCGATTGCAATCTGGTCATAAAGCACCAGTTTGGTAAGAATATTGCTCAGTTTGAAAGGGCTTATCAGTGTGGTCAGCATGACCATTTGATAGATACTGAGTCAGGCAAGGTTATTGAATTCTGTGATCCAAGGATTCATGAGATCATTAATACAGCATGTGAGATTAACAACTTCAGTCCATTGTATCACTCCCTCTATATTTATGGTGTAAACAAGGATGAGGAAAAAGGTAAAGACTACTGAATCAATCTCTCAAGATTATTCTATCGACGATTCAAAAATTATAATATATTGCATATGCCACAAAAAATTGGATTAAGTCCTTTTTTTTATATATTTGGAAATCCCTGTTTAGATTATCAGGTCGATTAAGACACTGATTAACAATTATTTAAATGATTTTTTTGTAACTCGTAGGGATAAATTGCTGGAATCTGTCACTAACTAAACTTTTGTTGCCATATGTCTAAAAATCCCTATAAGGCTATTCACCTGGGAATGGATGTAGGTTCAATATCTGTAAATACAGTAATATTAGATAATGATAGAGATATTATATATGAAGACTACTCGTACTGTTTCGGCAAGCCTTTCAGTGTGGTCAGGGAGATACTCCGAAAAATTGATAAAGAATATCCCCTGGGATCATTTTCTACCATATCATTTACAGGCTCAGGAGGAAAGCAGGCAGCAGAGTTGCTGGGAGGCAGGTTCATAAATGAAGTTATTGCACAGTCGTCATCAGTCGCACACCTCTACAGTGACGTGAGGACAATCATTGAGATGGGTGGCGAAGACTCCAAACTTATCCAGATGGAGCAGGACGGGCATCCCGATGCATCCAGACTCTCAGATTTTTCACTAAACAGTCTTTGCGCTGCCGGAACAGGGTCATTTCTTGACCAGCAGGCAAAAAGGATAGGTGTGCCTATTGTAAATGAATTTGGCAGATTGGCTGAAATGTCGGAGAATCCACCACGCCTTGCCGGAAGGTGCAGCGTATTTGCAAAAAGTGATATGATCCACCTTCAGCAGGTTGCTACACCTCTGCATGATATTGTTGCTGGTCTATGTTTTGCGGTTGCCAGAAATTTCAAGAGTACTCTTGGTAGAGGCAGGAAACTTCAAAAACCTTTTATTTTCCAGGGTGGGGTAGCTGCAAATACCGGGATGAAAAGGGCATTCAGGGAAATATTCGAGCTTGCAGAAGATGAATTGATCATACCGGATCATTATGCATCAATGGGAGCCATAGGTGCTGTATACCATACCCAGAACAGCTTCGATAGTAGTGATGTTGTAGCATTCAGAGGAACTGAATATCTTGATAATTATCTCAAGAGTGGCAAGATTGACGCTACCCACCTGGAACCTCTGATCCAGTCAAAGGCTATATATAATATTGACGTTGTACCTGTTCCGGAAAATTCAGAAAAGATTGAGGTTTACCTTGGTCTAGATGTCGGTTCATTAAGTACTAATGTCGTTTTGATTGACAAGGATAATCAGGTTATCGCCCGGAGATACCTTCCTACTGCAAGTAAACCCCTTGATGCAATAAGACGTGGTTTGAAAGAAATAGCTGATGAGGTAGGTAATAAGGTTATGGTAAAGGCAGCCGGTACAACAGGTTCGGGACGTTATCTGACCGGTGACTTTATCGGTGCCGATGTTATCAGGAATGAGATAACTGCGCAGGCAACAGCTGCAATAGCATATGATCCTACCGTAGATACAATATTTGAGATTGGTGGACAGGACTCTAAATACATCAGCATTAAAAATGGTGTGGTAGTGGATTTTGAGATGAATAAGGTTTGTGCTGCAGGTACCGGTTCTTTCCTGGAGGAACAGGCAGAAAAACTTAGTATTAATATAAAGGAAGAGTTTGGGAAACGAGCCCTTGATTCAGACAAGCCTGTAAGGCTTGGAGACAGGTGCACTGTTTTTATGGAAAGTGACCTGAATTCATACCAGCAAAAAGGGGCACTGCTTGACAACCTGGTTGGAGGGCTCGCCTATTCGATCGTTCAGAATTATATGCAGAAAGTTGTCGGAGAGAAGATGGTTGGAGACAATATTTTCTTTCAGGGTGGTGTAACGAATAATAAAGCGGTTGTTGCAGCATTCGAAAGGATCACAGGGAAACCCATAACCATTCCGCCTCATTTTGATGTCACAGGGGCAATAGGAGCAGCAATGCTCGCCCGTGAACATACAAACGGACAAAACACAACCTTTAAAGGTTTTCAGGTGAGTGACCAGACCTTCACGGTATCAAGATTTACCTGCAAGTCATGCTCAAACAACTGTGAGATTCAAAAGGTGACGATAGAAGGCGAAAAGAAATCATTGTTCTATGGTGGCAGGTGCGAAAAGTATGAAAAGGAAGAGAGAAAGAAGAAAACAACCGACCTTCCAAATCTGTTCGAGGAAAAGATCAAGCTTCTGATTGGTGATCATGAAGAAAAGAGAGAAGAAGGAAAGGTTACAATCGGGATCCCGCGTGCACTGATGGTATTTTACCAGCAGTTCCCGTTCTGGAGAACATTCTTTAAGGACCTGGGTTTTAATGTAGTTATTTCGGATCCATCCGACCAGCAACTCGTGAAACAATCTCTTGAGCTGATGGTTTCTGAGACATGCCTTCCAATGGAATTGATGCACGGGCATGTTGAGAACCTGCTGAACAAAGGTGTGGACTACGTCTTCCTCCCGTTTATCGTTAATACCAAGGGCAAGGAGGATAATCCGACCAATAATTGTAATTGCCCATGGGTACAGGCTGCACCATTCATGATAAAGAGTGCATTCAAGGACCCGGACATCAGGAAAAAATTCCTGATGCCGTCGCTTCATTTCAGGTACTTTAATACTGCATTGAAGGATGAACTTGGTGAACTGATGCATAATGAATTCTCTATTCAGCGCCGCAAAACATGGGAAGCCGTTCTGCATTCCGATCAGGTTCAGGCAGAATTTGAATCATCACTTCTCCTCAGAGGAGCTGAAATTATGGATACCAAGTTTCCCGAAGGGGTAAGAAAACTTGTAATTCTTGGCCGCCCATATAATACGGCTGACCCCCACCTGAATCTTAGCCTTATTGATAAGTTATTGAATCTCAATACTGTACCTATACCTGTTGATTTTCTTCCTCTGGAAAGCGAGTATGTTTTTGACGACTATTACATGATGTACTGGCCCAACGGGCAGAAGATGATCCAGGGGACAAAGCTCGTCAGGAAAGATCCCGACCTCTTTGCGGTATACCTTGGTAATTTCAGGTGTGGACCCGATTCCTTTATCTCTCATTATGTTCGTCATGAGATGAAAGGCAAGCCTTTCCTTCATCTTGAGGTGGATGAGCACAGTGCTGACGCCGGACTTTTAACCAGGTGTGAGGCATTTCTTGATAGTCTGAGGGGTTTTGAAAAAAATAATGATGCTCTTAAGGAAAAAGAGGTTCCGAAGTCAGCTCCGAATAATGACCTTGAAGGACGAACACTCTATTTCCCGTATGCCAGCGACATGGTACATATGCTGGCAGCTGCAGCAAGAGGCTGCGGGATCAAATCAGAAGTCCTGCCGATGCAGGATGAAACAGATCTGGAAATAGCCGGAAAACATACAACCGGGCAGGAGTGCTTTCCCATGATCTGCACAACGGGCAGCTTCATTAAGAAACTCATGGAGCCGGGTTGTGACCCGTCAAAGACTGCTTTTTTCATGCCTGACCATAACGGACCGTGCAGGTTTGGAGACTACAATAAAATGCAAAGGCTGATCTTTGATAAACTGGGTTATTATGAGGCTTCACTGGTTACGCCGAGTAACGAAAGGGCCTACGAGGAACTTACAAAAGATTATGCAACAAGATTCAGGATGAATGCCTGGTTAGGTTCAAACGGTCTTGATAATATCAGGAAGCTTAAGCAGGAAAACAAACCCTACGAGTTAAACAAGGGTGAGTCTGATGCCCTGTACAAGAAATACCTTGACAGGCTGATTACTATTGTGGAAAATGGTTCAAAGAATATACCTGCCCTGCTGGCTGAAGCTGGAAAGGAATTCACTCTGATACCTAAAGCCATTACTAAAAGAAAGCCTGTTATTGCAATAGTGGGTGAAATATTTATGCGAGACAATCCTTTCTGCAGTGCATTTCTTGTAGACCGTCTTGAAGCACTGGGAGCTGAAACCATGGTACCCAGATTCTGTGAGTGGCTGCATTATTCAACCTACAGGTATGAAAGGGATAGTAAATGGAAGAAAAGCACTAAAGGACTTATCAAATCGAAAATTCAGAAGGTTTATCAGCATACAACCGGTAAAAAGATGGACGCTGCTGTCGACCAGTACGTGCTGCTTCGGGATCATTTTTCCGTTGAACAACTGCTTGAAAGATCTGCTCCTTATGTGCACAGGGATTATGACGGAGAACCGGTTGTTGCGCTCGGATCAGCATCCTGTCTCTCTACACTTGATATTTCAGGAGTTATCTATATACTGCCCTTTACATGTATGCCTGGGACAATAGTAGCATCTGTATCGAATGATTTCAGGAAAGATCATGATAATCTTCCTTGGTTGAATTTTGCATATGATGGGCAGCAGGATGCCAGTATTGAGACTCATCTGCAAGCATTTATGCACCAGGCTAATCAGTATTGTAAGAAAAACAGCTTTGACAGATCAATTGGAGGGAATTGATCACCCTGTTTATTAACAAGATTTCAGAGAGATGGAATTAAAGAAAAAATATTCGTATTTTGTCAGCCCTTTTGTATATTCTCAAGATCAGATATGGCTAACATAGACATTTTGCTGGGGCTTCAGTGGGGGGACGAAGGCAAAGGAAAGATAGTTGATGCTCTAACCCCTGAATATGATGTAATCACCAGATTCCAGGGAGGACCGAATGCAGGTCATACACTTGAATTCAATAAGAAGAAATTTATTCTGCATACAATACCTTCCGGCATTTTTCATGGTGGTAAATTGAATGTTATTGGAAACGGACTAGTAATTGACCCGTCTGTTTTTAAACTGGAAGTTGAATCACTGAAAAGCGAAAAGTTCGATATCAGGGAAAGACTGTTGCTGTCAACAAAATCGCACTTAATATTACCAACTCACAGGATACTTGATGCAGCCTATGAGCAATCCAAGGGTAAGCTAAAGATCGGTTCAACCTTAAAGGGGATAGGTCCGGCCTATACCGATAAGGTCAGCCGTAATGGATTAAGGGTTGGTGATATCCTGAGGGATAACTTCATTGATTTATACAACGATCAGGTTAACAGGCATCTCTCCATTCTTGACGGGTATGATCTTAACTACTCCCTGGATGAATTTGAGGAAGGCTGGTTTGAAGGGATTGAATTAATTAAAGAGTTCAGGATTGAGAATACAGAGTATTTACTGAATTATTTGCTGAAAGATGGAAAAAAGATCCTTGCCGAAGGAGCTCAGGGCACTCTACTTGATATAGATTTTGGATCTTATCCATATGTAACCTCTTCAAATACTATTAGTGCAGGTGCATGTTCGGGAATGGGGATATCTCCAAAGACAATAGGTGAAATATATGGTATATTCAAGGCCTATTGTACAAGAGTGGGAAGCGGGCCATTTCCAACTGAACTTGATAATAATACCGGTCAGCAACTTCGGGACAGGGGCTTTGAATATGGATCAACCACAGGACGTCCGAGAAGATGTGGCTGGCTTGATCTCCCCGCGTTGAAATATTCATGCATGGTAAACGGGGTGACCAGGCTTTTTATGACAAAAGCTGATGTTCTGACAGGATTTGACAATATAAATATCTGCACACATTATCTCATAGATGGTAATGTTACAGAAGAGCTGCCATTCGATCATAGCAAATCGATCGAACCCATCTACACCGAAATTAAAGGATGGAAAGAAGAAATAGGCTCTGTCAGGAAATATGACCTTCTGCCCGGAGCATTAAAGTCCTATATTGAACTTATTGAGAAAGAAACCGGTATTCCCGTATCATTAATCTCAGTTGGCCCCGACAGGGAAGAGGCGGTATTCAGATCCTAATCTTTTATGTAGAGCCAGGCCTCAAATTCAACGGTATCCTGAAAATTATAAAGCCTGGAGATCGCCCTGGAAATATTGTCATACGCTTCAGCTGACACCAGATTGAACCGGCCCTTTCTATCCATGATTATCTGTGTTTCCCTATAGCCCATCTGAAGATAATACTTCAGATAATCTTCAGCATACTCAGGAGTAAGAAAGCTTCCAACGATGATATTGTACTTAAACCTCGTTTCCCGCTCCATGCGGGCCTCTTCGTCTGCCCTGACTGAATCAATCCTGGCCTGTTCAATAGCCTTCATCATTTCAATTTCCACCCTGATGGAGTCGGCAACCCTGATACTGTCCTGGCGGGCCTGCCATACTGCCATCGTATCAGCCTTGTTCCTGTTGAACCATCCTTTCTCTTTTATAAATTTACATGATGTAGACGAAAAGATCAATACAACTAAAACTGTTACAATAGGTCTCATGGTAAGATAGTTAAGTATTATGTCAATAAATCTGGTTAACAAAACAAAGATACAAATTATTAACGTATTCAGCTTATCCAAAATTGTTTCCTCTAATAATCATAAAATTCTTTATCTTAGATTATTATTCTAATCCGTCATTAACCTGATCATGAAATCAATCATTCAATTCTTCGAAGAGAGCGTAAATAAGTTCAGCAAGAATGTTTACCTGTGGGAAAAACCGCATGATAAATATGAAGGTACTACTTATGCTGAAACCAGAATTCAGGTACATGAGTTTGCTGCTGGTCTTATGCAGCTTGGGATAAAAGAGGGTGACAGGATCAGCCTGCTATCTGAAGGGAGAAATAACTGGGTTATCGGGGAAATGGGTGTTCTATATTGCGGCGCTGTGAATGTACCCTTATCTACAAAACTAAATCCGGAGGAGATAAAGTTCAGGCTGAATCATTCCGATTCAAGATTTATTATGGTTTCATCCCTTCAGTTTCCAAAACTTAAAGAGGTATTTTCTGAATGCAAATCGATAGAGAAGGTAATTTATTTTGATTCGCGTGATGGATATGCCCGGAATGAGATCCATTTCAACGAGATCAGAAAACTGGGTAAGGAGTGGCTTGGGAAAGAAGAGAACTCAGAGAAATTCAGGGAACACTATGAAAATATTACACCCGAACACATAGCAAATATTTGTTATACCTCAGGTACAACCACAGATCCCAAAGGTATTTTGCTTACTCATGGCAATTATATTACCAATTGTTACCAGGGCTACAGCCTGATAGATCTGCCATCATTCTGGAAAACCCTTCTGTATCTGCCGTGGGATCATTCATTCGCTCACACTGTAGGGATATTTGCATTTATGGGTAAAGGTGCAAGCATAGCCTCTGTAAAACAGGGAAAGACCCCGATGGAAACCCTGCGGAACTTCCCGTTATGTATGAGAGAGATCAAACCAAATATTCTGATGAGTGCCCCGGCAGTATCCAGGAACTTCAGAAAGAACATTGAAAAAGGGATCAGTGAAAAGGGAAAATTCACTTTCTTTCTTTTTGAGCTGGGATTAAGGGTTGCCTATGCCTATAATAAGGAGGGATGGAATAAGGGAAAAGGAATGTTAAGGTTGCTGCTGCCATTGGTAAAAATTTTTGATAAACTGATTTTTGCAAAGATAAGGGAGTTCTTTGGCGGTGAACTCGAGTATTTTGTTGGTGGAGCAGCGCTACTGGATATGGAACTCCAACGCTTTTTCTATGCCATCGGAGTACCTGTTTATCAGGGTTATGGATTATCTGAAGCTTCACCTATTATATCAGGTAACTCCCATGCAAAGCATAAACTGGGTTCGTCAGGTTGCGTGGTAAGTAATCTTGAACTGATGATCTGTGACGAAGATGGGAATAGTCTCCCCGTAGGAGAAAAGGGAGAGATTATAATCAAGGGTGGCAATGTGATGCATGGGTACTGGAAAAATGATCAGGCTACCAGAGAAGCCATCCGTGACAGATGGCTTCATACAGGTGATCTGGGTTACCTTGATAAAGATGGTTTCCTTTACGTTCTCGGCAGGTTTAAAAGTCTGTTAATCTCAGATGACGGTGAAAAATATAGTCCTGAGAGTATTGAAGAAGCAATAACGGAACAATCAAAGTATATTAATCAGTGCGTTCTCTATAATAACCAAATGCCATATACCGTAGGTCTTATAGTGCTTAACCAGCATTTACTTAAGACATACCTTGACGACAAACGACTTGCAGCAGATACTGAGGAAGGTCAGCGTGCGATTTTAACGTTAATTGAGAATGAATTGAATGAATACCGGACGAGCGGAAAGTACGGTAAAATGTTCCCCCAGAGGTGGTTGCCTGTCGCCCTTGGTATTCTTGATGAGGATTTTACGGAAGAGAACGGCCTGGTAAATGCTACAGCCAAAATAATCAGGGGTAAGGTTATTGAGAAATATATGGATCTTATTGATTTCCTCTATACTCCTGCTGCAAAAGCTATTAATAACGAAAGAAACCTTGAGTCGTTGGAGAGAATGAAATTAGGCTAACCATAAATAAGTACTTAATAGTGAAAATTAGATTTATAGTTACTCTGACCGCTATTCTGATGATAGCGGTTTGCTGTAGCAGGGATATGAGCAGCGACTGGAAAATTGCTGACAACCCTATCCTGACAGAATGGGCAAAGGACATTAATCCAAACCAACCCTGGCCGGAATATCCCAGACCAATGATGGAGCGGGACGACTGGAAAAATCTCAATGGTTTATGGGATTATGCAATAACTGAATCGGGAAGTGAACCGGTAAACTGGGAAGGTAAGATACTGGTACCCTACCCTGTCGAATCGGCTTTATCAGGTATTAAGAGAAGATTAAGTGAGAAAGAAACATTATGGTACAGACGTGACTTTAAGGTTCCTGCCGGGTGGAAAAATCAACGGATCTTGCTCAACTTCGAAGCCTCGGATTGGGAAACAACAGTATTGATTGATGGTTCGGTCGTAGGTGCCCACCTGGGTGGTTATGACCCGTTTAGTTTCGATATTACCGGGTATTTGACACCCGGTAAAGATCACGAGTTACTTGTATCAGTATTGGATCCAACAGATAAGGGTAATAATCCTAGAGGGAAACAGGTCACTGAGCCCAGAGGGATCTGGTATACTCCTGTTACAGGCATCTGGCAAACAGTATGGCTTGAACCGGTAAGTGCTACCCACTTTGATTCGTTCAAAATCTTAACCGATGTTGAGTCAGGTGATATTAGCCTTTCTCCAATAATTGTAAACCTTAAAGATGGTATGACTATAAATCTCAAGATCTTGAGAGAAGGGAATGTAGTGGCTGAAGAAAGTAAACCATACGACGAAACACTTAAGGTGAAAATAAAGGATGTTGATCTCTGGACCCCTGGTAATCCTGCACTGTATGAAATTGAGCTTTCCATTGCTGAAAACGAAATCATACTCGATCAGGTTAGATCATATACAGGCTTCAGAAAGATATCAGTGGGCAAATCGGAAGATGGTTTCACCAGGATCCTCCTGAATAATGAATTTGTATATCAGAATGGACCCCTCGATCAGGGCTTCTGGCCCGATGGTATATATACACCACCGACTGAAGAAGCAATGGTGTATGATCTGGAAATGATAAAGAAAATGGGGTTCAATATGTTAAGGAAGCATGTGAAAATTGAGAATAGAAGATTCTATTACTGGTGTGATAAACTTGGATTGCTTGTATGGCAGGATATGCCAAGTGGAGACAGGCACACAGGAAGATCATCCGATGATATTGATAAAGCTCCCGAAGACAGAAAACAGTTTGAAGCGGAGCTATCGAGAATGATTGAAACAAAATATAACCATCCGTCCATTATTATCTGGGTACCCTTTAACGAAGGATGGGGGCAATATGAGACTGCAGAGGTTACAAATTTTATTAAGGATATGGATCCTACCCGCCTGGTGAACAGCGCATCTGGATGGGCCGACAGGGGAACCGGGGACATACATGATGTTCATCATTATCCTGAGCCGATATGCCCCTCTCCCGAAGAAGAAAGGGCAATTGTACTTGGTGAGTTTGGAGGTTTGGGCCTTGCTGTGCAGGATCACACCTGGGAGCAAAAAAATTGGGGTTATCAGAATATGATAAACACAGAAGATCTACTTGAAAAGTATGAAATGTTTTACAGTATTGTCCATGATATGGTAACCTCCGAAGGTCTTAGTGCAACAGTATATACTCAGATAACAGATGTGGAAACCGAGACTAACGGGCTGTTGACATACGACCGCAGAATCGATAAAATGGGATATGAAAATGTGGCTAAGGCAAACCTGGGTTTGCTTCCACCATCACTCGAATCCAATTCAAGGATTTTTATTGACAATTTTAAGATTGAGTTGAAAACTTCAGGGTCCGATGCAGAAATTTATTATACCCTTGACGGATCCGACCCTGATATTAAGTCATTGAAATATTCAGGTCCTTTTAATATTGAGGAAACTGTTGATCTGAAAGTAATAGCGATCTGGTATGACGGAAGCAGCAGGATCAGGTCATATAGAATTGAGAAAACGGTTCATGACTGATAAGGTCTAAACCTGAAGTCTGCTCTTAAAGGGCAGAAAGGTCATAAAATCAGCATGATGAACCACATATGCTTCGGTGGTCCGCTTCACATGGTCACCCTCCACTGCGTGTGCTGCAATTATGTGACATACCTCTGCAGGCAATCCACATTCTTCAGCTAGTGAAACACCTGAAAAGGGATGACGAAGATATTTGCCATATTTCCCCTGGAAGATGTTTCTATTCTTATCCAGCTCATACTCAAGCAGTTTACCTACATCTGCAAGAATAGCACCTGATATCAGAATATCCATATTAACAGGTAGGTTATCTTTAAAAAACTGGTTCATCTTGAGACCGCTTTCCCTCGCAATATGAACTACACAACGTTTATGAGCCATAAAGCTAACTTTAAGGTCGGGGCCACAAAGCAGGGTAAAGGGGATCCGCTCAAGGTCATCAGCAGTGAGAACACTTCTTTCCAGAGCAATCTCCCATGTTCTGGCTGTTTTTTCCCTTAGATCATTGTCAGTGATCCACTCCAGTTCAGGCCAGAGATTCAATATTTCGCTATTCATATTTTCAGTTATTAGGTTTCTGGATTCGTGAAATTATCGCATCAGCCATTTCAACGGTTGAGGCTGCACCTCTGCTGATAACATCCTCTCTGCCAGCCATCTTCATCATATCATAGGTCCTTACCTTTCCCTCTTCAATGAGTTCAGCAACAGCTCTGCGCACCCGCTCAGAAATCTCATGCTCATTAATATAATCAAGCATCATGCAAGCAGATTCGATCATCGCAATTGGATTTACTATCGAAACCTTAAAATCAGCATATTTTGGCGCTGATCCATGGGTTGGTTCAAAAACCCCTACTCCATCGGGTGAAAATTGTGCCGAACACGCAAATCCAAGACCCCCGATCAGACCTGCGAATGCATCAGACACTATGTCGCCGAACATATTCCCTGCGACTATCACTCCATAATCCTCAGGATTCTTTGTTAACCACATCATCTGGGCATCGATATTTGTATTCCATAATTCAATTTCCGGATAATCTGATTTCTGGATTTCTTTTGCCATGATCAGCATCAAACCGGAGGTTTCCCTTATCACATTTGGCTTTTCACAAAGCGTTACCGATCTAATATTGTATTTCCTTGCATATTCAAATGCTGCCCGTAAGATCCTTTCAGTCGCCTTCCTTGTAAAAATTCGTGTTGAGACCGATATCTCCTCCACAGGTACATTACCGAAATTCTTTCTAAATTTTGGATGGCTCATCAATCCTTTGCAGACAAGTTCCGGAGGATTTGTCCATTCTACTCCGCAATATAATCCTTCAGTATTCTGTCTGAAAATAGCCACATCCACAAAAGGTTCTTCAACAGACCCATCCTTGCCACGCCGTATGAAATTCAAGGGATTGCCCTTATATGTCCGGCAAGGTCTCAGGCATATGTCAAGATTAAAATGCTGTCGAAGACCTACTATTGGACTCGAGTACACAAATCCTTTATCCCTGAGCGACGGATCCAACTCTGCTGCAGCATCATCCTTTGGCTTGGATGTAATCGCACCAAACAATACAATTTTATGTTCTGCAATCAGATCAATGGTACGCTGTGGTAGTGGATTACCCTCCTTGCACCAATACTCCCATCCGATATCCCCATGCACATACTCAGCTTCAAATCCTGCCTTTGTGATCACCCTTATAGCCTGATCCAGAACGGTTTTACCAATCCCATCACCTGGTAATGCAACTACCTTTCGCTTTATCATTTTTTTAGTTATTACAGGTTAACAGATCAAATTGGGTAGTTAAAAATAGTGATTTTTTATTCGGAGAAAAGCATAAATCTCATCGATTTACCAGTTATTGCTAATAATTTTTATTATTTTTGGGAACGAACATAGAATCACTGTTTTATCCACAACTGAATAATGATTATCAAGGACTTAGAGCCCAACAAGATATGGACATATTTTGATGAGATTTGCAGAATCCCGCGACTTTCAAAAGATGAAGATAAGATTAGAGCCTATCTGATTGAATTCGCTCATAAACACAATCTCGAAGTTGAAACTGACTCCTCCGGAAATGTTCTTATAAAGAAACCTGCTGACCCTGGTTTTGAGAATAGAATAAGTGTTGTTCTTCAAAGCCATATGGATATGGTTGGCGAAAAGAATGCGTCTACTGTCCACGATTGGAAAAGGGATCCAATATTGCCAGTAATAGATGATGGATGGGTAAGAGCCGAGAAGAACACCACATTAGGTGCTGATGATGGGATTGGCATAGCTGCCCAGCTCACCATTCTTTCTGATCCTGATGTAAAAACCGGTCCAATTGAGTGCCTTTTTACTGTGGATGAAGAGAGTGGTATGACAGGAGCATTGGAGCTAAAGCCAGACTGGTTAAGGTCAAAGACCCTGATAAATCTTGATTCTGAGGATGAAGGAGAACTTTTTATAGGATGTGCAGGTGGGATGGATACTGTTTCATATTTTAATTATGCTACCGAAAGAATCCGGGCTGATGCTTTATCCCTTGAAATAAAATTAACAGGGTTACGTGGAGGACACTCAGGGGACAATATCCATAAGGGTTACGGTAATTCGGTGAAGATAATGAATAAACTACTCATCAGGCTCGACAGTTTATTTGGCATTGGTTTATATGACTTTACCGCAGGGAATCTAAGGAATGCACTTCCAAGAGAAGCATTTGCCAAAATCACGTTTAGTAAAGAATCATATTCAAAAATATGTGAATATATCGATGAATTTGAGATGATTACTAAGGAAGAGCTAGGATCTATTGAACCAAACCTTCAGATTATCTACAGTGACCAGCCTGCTCCCTCCCATATTCTTGAGAAACAAATCCAGGAGAAACTCAATATGGCACTCGATAAATGCCCCCATGGTGTAATAACATGGTCAGAGAAAGTGGAAGGGCTGGTTGAAACCTCCACAAATCTTGCTTCAGTCTTACATACCGACGATAATAAGATCAGGGTAGTAACGAGTCAGAGAAGTTCAGACGAGGATGCTAAACATGAGATTTCAAACAGAATCAGATCAATCTTTTTACAAGCAGGAGCTGAGGTAGAACAGGCTAAAGGATACCCTGGATGGAATCCAAATACTGACTCTGAAATATTAAATCTGACTATGACTTCATACAGGAAATTATTTGGTAAGGATCCGGTTGTAAGAGCTATCCACGCAGGTCTTGAATGCGGGCTGTTCCTTGAAAAATATCCTGTCCTTGATATGATATCTTTTGGACCCACAATCAAGGGAGCCCATACCCCACAAGAAAGGATCAGTATTGAATCGAATCAGAAATTCTGGGATCTTTTGCTCGATGTACTCAGAAACATCCCGGAAGAATAGAAGAAGAAACAACTGAAGGTAAAGAATTAGTAAACCAGATCAAACTCATTCTTACCGGCACTGCAAATCGGGCACAACCACTCGTCATGCACCTCCCCAAAGGGGGTATTGGGGTCCACACCTCCAACAGGGTCTCCTTGCTCAGGATCATATATATATCCGCAAATTGTGCATTTGTATTTTTCCATGATCAATTCTTTTAATTGTAAAATATATGATATTGATATGAGATTTGGATTATTGCACAGGAACCTTTCGAACTATATCAATTATAGTCCCGTCAACCCACTTAATTGCTGCAACAACCTCATCCCCAACAGGCGCCTTTTCGGGTTTACCACATATTCTCTCTGCTTCATCCTTTAGTTCATCAATTCTTTTAAATGCCAATCCTGATCCCTTGGCTCTTTCAATAAGATCGCTCCTGAGTGGATTTATTGCAATCCCTCTTTCTGTTACGATAACGTCTATTAGCTCACCAGGCCCGCACAAGGTGGTAACTTCATCAATTATAACAGGTATCCTGTCCCTGAAAAGCGGAAGTGGAAGAATTACAGTCTTTGAAAAAAGGCAATCCTGCCATCCTCCAATTCCATGAAGCAGGTAGCCGTCAGAATGGGTAACCACATTGGCGTTAAAGTTTACATCAACCTCAGTAGCCCCAAGGATAACGATATCAACAATTCCTGCAAAATTCCCTTTTCCATGGTAATTGTAACTTGTAAAAGGGCTTGTCCATACATGTCTCTGGTTTTTGGCCATTGACCTGACACCATCCAGGTCGAATGTCTGACCATCAAGGATATAGTCAATCTGACCCTCTTCAAGCATCCTGACAAGATACTTGTTACTTCCTCCTCTTGCAAACCTGGCTTTGATACCCCTGGTTTTCATAATCTGGCTAAAATATTCAGATACAGCAAGAGATGTTCCGCCTGCTCCGGTCTGAAAGGAAAATCCTTCCTTAATAATGCCTGTTGCTTCGCAAAATCTTGCAGTGAGTTCGGCCAGTAATAAACGATCAGGGCTTTTTGTTATCATTGTGGTTCCTGACACAATTCTTTCAGGAATACCTATTTTATCAACCTCTACTGTATAATCGACATAGTTACCCTGAATTTGCCAGGGGACGCATGGAAATTCAACCATGTTATCAGTTACAACTATTACTTTATCAGCATATTGCGAATCAACAAGAGCAAATCCAAGTAACCCGCATGCCGATCCACCAGAAAGGCCGTTGGCATTACCGAAAGGATCGGCCTGTGGTGCACCAATTACGGCAATATCAATTTTTACCTCTCCATCCTGAACAGCCTGATAGCGACCTCCATGCGACCTAAGGACAGCTGTTCCCTTCATTTTGCCTTCGGAAACGAACTTTCCAATCGGTCCATTCATACTTCCTTCAATATGATGGATAGTCCCATCTTCGAGATACTTGATAAGATGCTCATGGCAGGGGAATGAAGCTGATGGAAACCATCTTATATTCTTAATACCCAATTCCTTAACAGCATCAAAGAGTTGATTTGCCACAAGATCGCCGTTTCTGAAATGGTGATGCGTTGAGATTGTCATTCCATCCTTCAGACCACATTTTCTCAATGCCTCTTTTATTGAGTTAACCTTCTTGTTCCCATCGCCGGGATAATCAGCACATGAGGCTAACGGAGGGGCATATTTTCTTGTGTCTGGTTTATATTTACCCACTCCCATATAGGGGATTGCCTTCCCACCGTTCAATTCTGTAACTACTTCCCTTCCTGCGGCATTTTTTATATACTTCATCACAATGAATTTTAAAGTTCCTGTTTACTATTCCTGATTTAACATTTCTGTTTCCCAGTCTTCAGGGATCAGTTTCAACCTAAGCGCCAGGCATATTGTTTTTTCAGCACGTTTTAGAACCGGGGGATCAATCATCTTTGATCCCACTGAAACAACACCTTCGCCCCTCTTTTCTGCTTCCTTAAATGCCAGGACAATACGTGCAGCCTTTTCAATTTCTTCAGGTTCCGGGGCAAATCCCCTGTTAATTACAGCAATCTGTCTGGGATGAATACAACCCATTCCTTCAAATCCGATTGATTTGGAGGCTTTAACATTCTTTTCCAGCGCTTCCAGGTCAGACACATCTGAAAATACCGAATCAATTGGTTGTATGCCGGCAGCCTTTGATGCATTTATTATTCTCAGGCGTGCATATAATGACTCTCTTCCTTCAACCGTCCTTTGCACGCCAAGGTCTGCTGTATAATCCTCGAGTCCGATTGCCATTGCTACTATGTTAGCTGATGAGTTTGCTATCTCATATGCTCGCTCAACACCAAGTGCACTTTCAATTATTGGCATGAGGTACACCTGCGACTCAATTCCTTTTTCTTTCCTTATCCTGTCAACATGTTCCGATACTCTTCTTGGATGAGTAGGATCTTCACACTTTGGTATGAGTATCAAATGAAGATTATGTGGTACGACATAATTAAGGTCTTCAAGCCCCATCTCACCCTGATTGATCCTTACCATTCTCTCAGCACCATAGAAATTGATCTGCCTCAGGGCGTTCCTGACGAGCAATCTTGCCTCCCCTTTTTTGGCTGGAGCTACCGAATCCTCAAGGTCAAGAATTATCCCACTGGCTGAATACAGACCTGCGTTTATCATCATACTTGGTGTATTCCCTGGCAGATAGAGTCTGCTGAATCTAAACCTGAACCTGTCTGATTGATATTTGTTTTCCTCTATCATATCAGGAAGATATTCATTTTCTACCGGGATCAGGGTTCTGATTGCTGCCTCTAATCTCGCCATAATTACATAAGGTAAGGCACCCGTATCAATAATTTCGAGAGATGCATTCTTAATGTCATTGAACCGAAGTATATCCATGCACATTTCAGTGATTGAACTGCCATACATCGATTTTACCTTTGAGTTCAGATCTATCCTGATGCCATTTTTCTTCGAAAGGTCTAAACGTATCTGGCAGTCAGACCTTACCTTTGGTCCTGAATTTCCGGTTTCTGCAATCAAGTTCTTCATATGACTTATTTTATCCAAGAAAACTTAACAATATTCCTGCTGCGACCGCTGAACCTATTACTCCTGCAATATTTGGTGTCATGGCATGCATCAGCAGGTGGTTTGTCGGATCAGCCTTTAAACCCTCCGTCTGAACTACCCTTGCACTATCGGGTACTGCAGACACTCCAGCTGCACCAACCAGTGGATTGATTTTGTTTTCTTTATTAAGAAACAGGTTCATTACTTTCGCAAAAATCAGTCCTCCGGCAGTAGCAATCATAAAAGATGCCGCTCCGAGAACAAATATAAGAATTGAATCAGGAGTAAGAAATACATCTGCCTGTGTAGAGGCACCAACGGTCAATCCAAGCAGGATAGTCACAACATCAACCATAGAAGTCCTTGCAGACTCTGCTAATCGCTTTGTTACACCTGATTCTTTCAGGAGATTTCCGAAAAAGAGCATACCAAGAAGTGGAAGTGAGCCTGGTGAGATAAAAGTAGTAAGCAGCAATCCTATTATTGGGAATAGTATTTTCTCTAATTTAGAGACCATTCTCGGAGGTTTCATTCTGATCAGCCGTTCTTTCCTGGTTGTAAGAAGGCGCATAATCGGCGGTTGCAGTACAGGTACAAGCGCCATATATGAATAAGCTGCAATTGCTATCGGTCCAATAAGATTCCTCACCGTTGTTCCGTCAGAAAGCTGGTTTACTCCATTGGCCAACCTTGATGAGAGAAATATTGCAGTTGGGCCATCCGCTCCCCCGATAATACCAATAGCACCAGCCTCAGGCGGTGCAAAACCCAACCACAGAGAACCCAGGAATGTCAGGAATATACCTATCTGTGCTGCAGCTCCCAACAGCATAAGTCTTGGGTTCGATATCAGGGAAGAAAAGTCGGTCATGGCTCCTAATCCAAGGAATATCAGTGGTGGGTATACTCCTTTAAGCACCCCGAAATAGAGGTAATTGAGTACACTGCCTTCCTGGTAAATCCCAATTTGCAGATTTAGCCCGTAATCCATATAGAAAGGAATATTTCCTATTAAGATACCTGTACCTATAGGGATAAGGAGCAGGGGTTCATAACTATACTTTATTGCAAGGAAAATAAAGAATAAACCAATTCCAATCATGATAATATGACCCGCGGTAGCATTTCTGAAGCCTGAGTACTCCCAGAACTTCTTCAGACCTGAAACCGTTTCACTTCCCGGTTGATCCGACGGGTCACTATTTTCCTGGTTTGAAACTGAGTACTCTGACCGATCTGACTGATACTGTTTCTTTTCAGGCTCAATAAACGCTGTCCATGTTAGTGATAATATAGTGATAATGCCAATTACAGTGAAAAACCTCTTCATCTCAGTTGATTTCAATTAGGTTCTCTTCCTGGAGGACTGATTGTCCCCGGGCAACTTTTATCGAGATTACCTCACCATCATTTGGGGCCTTTATTTCATTTTCCATTTTCATAGCTTCCATCACCAGCATCAATTGGCCTTTTGTAACCCTGTCACCCTCTTTTACTGCAATACTTACGATAACGCCGGGAAGAGGTGCCTTTATAGAAGTCCTGGGACCACCCTCCTTTTTCTCAATGCTCTTTTGTGGCTCCTTCAGAATTGGTCGTACAAGCGTAGGTGTTTTTGCCTGTTTCATTTGCTTGTGGATCTCTACAAGGTAGCTGGTACCATTTACTTCCAATCTGACGAGATTACCTTCTACCTCAAGGATATCAACTTCATAGGTATTACCACTTATTGTGAACTTATAGTTTTTCATAATAACTTCTTAGCGTTCCAGGTTTCTCATATTATATATTTTGGAATTCCAGGGGGAATAGGTTTTTGAAACCTTCCGTATCGTTATCACATTGCTTTCATAGTCGTGTAGTTCATTATAATATAGATAAATAGCTGTGACAATTGCAGCATTTACCTCCCCTGACATTTCCTGTTTCTCAGAGTCATCAATTGCCCTTCCCTCCCTGGCAGCCCGTCTGTAAAGTTTCACCTTGAGAAACAGGGGTAATAAGTACCTGAAAACCAAATAAAGGGCTATTAGAGCAATAAATACAATAAGATAACCCAACACCACTATTATCCCTGCCTGCTTGTCAATCGCCAGGGTCAGGATGCTGATAAAAGTAAATGCGGTCATGATTGGTCCTCCAGCTATAGTGGAATATTTGAGTGTTTTTTCATCGGGGATGGGTCTTTCTTGGTAGTCAGTGTCCTTAGTCCCCTGATAATCCTGAACCTGGTATTCCTGGGTTCGATTACATCATCGAGAAATCCATACTTTGCTGCTTCATAGGGATTTGAAAATCTATCCTTATACTCTTTCTCTTTTTCAGAGATATATCTCATCTTCTCCTGAGCATCTTCAATTTCGTTGATTTTCTTTCCCTCGAGGACCTCAATCGCTCCCTGAGGACCCATTACAGCAATCTCAGCAGTGGGCCATGCATAATTGAGATCGCCTCTCAACTGTTTTGATGACATAACACAATGAGCTCCTCCATACGATTTTCTTAGGGTTATCGTAATTTTTGGTACGGTAGCCTCACCGTAAGCAAACATAAGTTTAGCTCCATGAATAATGATCCCTCCTGACTCCTGTACGCTTCCGGGCAAGAAACCCGGGACATCGACAAGTGTTACAACCGGTATGTTGAAGGCATCGCAGAACCTAACAAACCTGGCTGATTTTCGTGAGGCTTCAATATCAAGAACACCGGCAAGGAAATTGGGTTGGTTAGCTACGATACCGGTCGACATTCCATCGAATTTTCCAAATCCAACAACTATGTTACGGGCCCAATTGGCATGAATCTCAAGAAATTCTTCATTATCTACGATCTTATAGATAATGTCTTTTACGTTATAGGCTTGATTCGGATTATCCGGGATGATCTCATTTAATTCGTCCTCGAGCCTGTCGATCGGATCAGAACAATCTGAAACAGGAGGATCCTCCAGGTTATTCTGTGGAAGATAACTTATCAGCTTCCTTATTAATAACAGACCCTCTTCCTCATCTTCAGCAACAAAATGTGCGACCCCTGATCGGGTTGAGTGTACAATAGCTCCACCCAGGTCTTCGGTTGAAATATCCTCTCCTGTTACGATCCTGGTAACTTTTGGTCCGGTAACGAACATGTAGCTGCTGTCCTGACTCATAATAATGAAGTCAGTAAGGGCAGGCGAGTACACAGCCCCACCTGCACATGGTCCAAATATTGCAGATATCTGAGGTATCACACCTGAGGCCAGAATATTACGTTCAAATATTTCTGCGTAACCTGCAAGACTCCTCACTCCTTCCTGTATTCTTGCCCCTCCGCTATCATTAATTCCAATTACCGGTGCTCCCACTTTCATTGCCTGGTCCATAATCTTGCATATCTTCTGTGCAAATGTTTCGGACAGAGAGCCACCGAATATGGTGAAATCCTGAGAGAAGACATATACAACCCTTCCATCTATTGTCCCATGACCTGTTACAACACCATCAGAGAGATATTTTTTATCACCAAGGCCAAAATCATCGGTCCGGTGTGTTACGAACATATCATATTCCTCAAAGCTTCCTTCATCGAGCAGTATCTCCAATCGCTCACGTGCTGTCAGCTTCCCTTTCATATGCTGTGTCTCAATCCTCTTCTCGCCTCCTCCAAGTTTTGCCCTATCCCTGAGGTCAATTAATTGTTTTATCTTATCCTGCTTATCCATTGGTTGAAATCTTGAAGATTAATTCTATTCTTCCCTGTTGTCACAAAGTTCAGTAAGTACTCCGAAAGTAGATTTTGGATGAAGGAAAGCGATATTAAGCCCCTCCGCTCCCTTCCGTGTCTTTGAATCAATAAGCCTTACCCCTTTACGTTCCGCGTCTTCCAGTTTCTCTTCCAGCCTGTTAACAGCAAATGCAATATGATGAATCCCTTCTCCCTTTTTATCAATGTATCGGCCAATCGGACCTTCCGGTTCAGTTGATTCAAGTAATTCAAGCTTTGTCTGTCCCACCAGGAAAAAGGCAGTTTTGACCTTTTGCTCTTCTATCTCCTCGATCTTATAACACTTTAGTCCAAACACCTCCTCATAAAATGGTATCGCTTCATCAAGGCTTTTGACCGCTATCCCAATGTGTTCAATATGTGTAGGTTCCATAGATTATTTAATTAGATCTCCGTTAACAAAATTAATCTTAATAATAGATAGTAATTGCAGATAAAAATCATATTTTATCACTTTTTTTTCGAACCGCATATACAGATACGAGAATTTACATCATACCCTGCCTTTGAGAGTTTTTGAGGGCAATCTGCATTTATGGATAATCTCTTTTAGAAAGGGAACTCCTCAAGTTTCTTTACGCCGGCATCTTCCTCGGGAGGCTTTTCAGCATCCTGGTGAACTGAATTGCCATCAACATAGATTGCCTTAAATGGCTTGGTCGGGCATGCATACTCACAGGCACCACAACCTATGCAGATCTTGTCCTCAACTTCCGGGATCACCAGGTTGGCTTCAAACGGTACCATTTTAGCAGCCTTAGTAGGACAATGTTCGGAACAGGCACCACAATCAGTCTTTTCAGTCTGAACAATGCAATTATCCTTAATAAATTTTGCCTTACCGAGCTGAGTTAGCTTTTTTGCTTCGAGCACAAGAGGCATGAGCGCTCCTGTTGGACAGATATCAATACATAAAGTACACTCAAAATTGCAAAAATTTCTATGATAGTCCATCCTGGGTTGCATTATACCAGCCAATCCATATTCCCTGAATGAAGGTTGCAGTACTTGTGTGGGACAGGCACTGATACATAGTGAGCAGGCAGTACAAAAATCATTGAAATGCTGTATACTGATACCTCCCGGGGGGCAAACCGGTTGAGTTTTTTCCTCAGGTACGGTAGATTCGAGCTTTGGTACCGGTGTCTTTAATTCCTGACTCCTGACGATGCCTGTAAGTGAGGCTGTTATAGCAAGAAAACCGGTTACAAATTTGCGCTTGCTCTTGTCGATGATCTCATCATCTACCGGTTTACTCCGGCTTCCGGTAAAGGCAAATGAAATTGCTTTGTCCTTACATGATTCAAGACAATTGAAACAGGTTATACATCTGCTTAAATCAACTTCCTCATTCAGGAAATCGATGCATGAAGATTTGCATACTACCGAACATCTGCCACATCTTGTGCAGGAATTTGTATCAATCTTGATCTGTAAAACCGAAATTTTAGAAAGTAGGCCAAGAAATGTACCCGCCGGACAGACTGTATTGCAGTAGAACCGGCCTTTTTTAAAGGACATGAATCCAACAAGACCTAAGAAAAGTAGTGGGATCAGGTATAAGATTGCAGAGAATCCCTTTATATCTACCTTGTAAATGATTGTGGTGTAGATATTAAGTTTTGACAAAACAAAGGCTATCCCATCATTAAATAACAGGACAACAGGTTTTCCAAAATAGGTAGATAATCGGCCAAAAATACTGTATGGATCAAGGAGAGTTATCAAAAAAATGCTACCTGCAAGCATTACTATCAGGGTTATCGAGAGTATTGAATACCTTATAATAGTATATGGCTTCCCAAAATTGTATTTTCTGTTACGTCTGTTGAATTTTCCGCCAATTCTGCTGGATACATCCTGTAGAATTCCCAGAGGGCATAGGAATGAACAATAAGACCTGCCTGTAAAAACTGTAAGGACCAGGACGAATATGAAACCGCTCGTTGCCAGACAAGGCAGGTTAATAAAATTCAGTACTGAAGGGGTAAACTGAAGAAAGACCAATGCACTTTTAAATGATTCAGGGATCAACTCCCTGAAATCGATAAAAACTAATGTAAGTAAAATCAGGACAATAACCGAGAAAACTATTCTTACTTTTCGAAGAATTGGTGAAGTCATTAAAATGAGTGAATTACATTGAAATCTTATGAATATTCAGGTTATCTATATCCATTCTGCCTGCTCCCATGGAATGTGCAAGCAGGATATAGTCAACTTGATTGGGATCTTTCTTCAACATCCTTGCAGCAGCAGCATCAGTAGCAACCCAATCAGTAGAAATGAGCTGAGCCTTCATATTTGTCACATCCGAAAGAGAAACGCCTCTGGGACCATTATTTACCATAACATTGTAGCAATCTACAACATTCAGCGCAGCCTTCCTTTCATACATTGCGTAATCGGCGATACACTGATGCAGGTTATTCGAGTGCCAGAATCTCCTGTCCCATACCAGACCCATATTATTTTTTAATGATGCTGTCATCTTTGCAGAACTATGCACTTTAAGTACAGGGACGTTTATAAACACATCTGTATCAAGTAATAACTCATGTACCTTTGTACTCTTTAATATCTTACCCGGTATCGATACTTCCTGGTAATAGCTCTCACTGTTTCCAGGTACCATTTTCCCTTTTACGTTCTTAACAGCTTTTTCAATACCGGAATTCCTATAGCATTTAACCCAGTCGTCACAGGTATTATCAAAAACATAGACCTCTTTTGCTCCGGCACTGTAACAGTGTTCTATAATGCGTTCTATCAATTTTGGGTTTGTATTGGCAGCTTTCTCAGGAACAACATCCCAGCCCATATTTGGTTTTATTACCACTTTCTGACCTTTCCTTACAAAGGCGTTCATTCCGCCAAGTGCACTTATCCCCTTATCAAACATTGCTTCGGGAGAACCACCCATTATTGCAACCATATCAATATCATCAGGTGGAGAACCATTAGCCCACAGCTTATTGTAGCCGCCAAGGGTATAAGCAGCACCGGCGGCAATGCCCGCTCCCACTGATTTTCTAAGAAAATCTCTTCTTTTCATAATTTGCCAGGTATAACTGACTCACCTCTTCATCCTAAACTAAACCCCCGCAAAATACATATTTTTGATTCAATTTAATATGCTTAATAGTATATTAGCAGCAGTTTTATAAACCATAAGAAATGAGAATTCTCTATTATGATTGTTTCTCAGGAGTGAGCGGTGACATGAACCTTGGCGCCATGATTGATCTTGGCGTTGATGCAGACCTTCTAAGAAGTGAGCTGGCAAAGCTGAATCTTGAGGGATGGGAGCTAAGGATTGAGACTGACCAGCGACACAGGATTGTGGGAACAAAAGCTACTGTAATACATGACGCTAAGAGACTACACCACAGAAATCTGGAAGACATTAAGAATATTATCGATTCAAGTGGTGTAGGTGCCGGAGTAAAGGATCTTGCCAATAGAATCTTCCGACTTATAGCTGAAGCTGAGGCTGAGGTCCATAAGGTCCCGGTCGACAAGATCCATTTTCATGAAGTCGGAGCAGTTGACTCCATTATTGATATTGTCGGGGCTGCAGTCTGTTTTGATATGATGAGTGTCGAGAAGGTTTTTGTCTCAAAGGTCGAGCTCGGATCAGGTTTTGTAAAGTGTGATCATGGAGTTTTACCCGTACCTACACCGGCAACAGCTGAAATATTAAAGGATATTCCTGTATCGAAAGGTGGTGTCGATTTTGAAGCTACTACACCCACAGGTGCGGCAATTATTGCAACGCTTGGGGATGAATTCGGTGGTATTTTAAACTTTAAGATTGTCAAAACAGGTTATGGGATTGGACAGAAAGAGAGTCCTCGGCGTCCAAATCTATTAAGAGTGCACTTAGCCGAAACCTTAACGGGAAGCCTGATAGGATCAGAAGCGTTATTAATGGAGAGCAATATTGACGATATGAACCCTGAGCTATTTGAAGGTCTTATGGACCGGCTCCTTGAAGCAGGGGCATCTGATGTTTATCTCACTCCTGTAATAATGAAAAAAAGCAGACCTGGCACAAAAATCAGTATTGTTTGTTACTCTGATAAAAAGGAGCAAATAACAAAAATTCTTTTCAGGGAATCTACTACACTAGGAATCAGGTCTACACCGATAGAAAAGCTCATGCTTGAAAGGGAATTCAAGCATGTTGACACACCATTTGGAAAGATATCCGTTAAATTTTCCTATTATGAAGGCAAAGTTGTGGCAGCAAAGCCCGAATTTGACCGATGTAATGAGATAGCCAGGAAGGAAGGGATCCCACTAAGAGAGGTCTACAGAATAATTGAAAGGTGCATTGATGAAGAAAAATCCAAATAAGAAGATCGCAACCCTGCAAGGGCAGTTCACAGATATCGACAAGATTCTTCTAGCCTTTTCAGGAGGTGTCGACAGTACTTTTCTGCTATATCTCATAAATTCTATTGATGGTCCGGAGTTGGAAGCCCTGACAATAAAAACGCCATATATTCCACAGTGGGAGGTAGATGAAGCTGTTAGTATTTGCAGCGATATTGGTGTTGCCCATAAGATCCTGAATATGGGCATTCCTGATTCAATCATTAACAACCCTGCAGACAGATGCTACCTTTGCAAAAAAATGTTGTTTACCAGGATCAGGGAATATGCACGGGAATATGGTTTCAATAAAATTGTGGATGGAAGCAACGCAGACGACATTGGAGAATACCGGCCAGGGATCAGAGCTCTGAAAGAACTTGAAATCAAAAGTCCTCTTTTGGAGGCAGGTTTCACAAAAAAGGAGATAAGAATGCACTCAAGGGAGGTTGGTTTGAAGATATGGGATAAACCTGCCTATGCATGCCTTCTTACCAGGTTACCACATAATATTTTAGTGGATAAAGAAGACCTGAAGACAATAGAGCTTGGCGAAAAATATCTTCATGAAGCTGGTTTTCCGGGCTTACGAATGAGAATGCATGGTGAGATCGCTCGATTGGAGTGCGATCCTGCCTGTTTCGAAGGGATAATCAACAATAGAATTAAAATTATTTCCTACCTTAAAAATCTTGGGATAAAGTATATTACAATTGACATTGAAGGATACAGGACAGGAAGTATGAATTTGATTTAACCAAAACAAAACTGAAATGAATAAGGAAGAACTTCTTGATCTGCTGAACAGTGTAAAAGAAGGCAAGACGACTGTTGAAGCGGCTCTTGATAAGCTGAAGTATTTTCCCTACAGTGACCTTGGATTCGCAAGGATAGATCACCACAGGGAAATAAGGACCGGTTACCCTGAGATTATTTATTGTGAAGGGAAATCAACATCTCAGGTCAGAGAGATCTTCAAACACATTTCAGGGACTGGTCAGAATGCAATTGGTACCAGGGCATCGGAAGAAAAATTTGCTGCCGTAAGCGAGGTATCGGCCGATGCAAAATGGTACGAGCAGGCCAGGATCATAAGCGTCATGAAGAAAAGACCTGAAGTACCAAAAACTCCAATAGCGGTAATTACTGCCGGAACATCTGACATGCCTGTAGCCGAGGAGGCTGCAATAACTGCAGAACTCCTGGGAAACAATGTGCTCAGGATATATGATGCAGGAGTTGCAGGTATACACCGCCTGGTCGATCAACTTCCCGATATTGTAGAATGCAGGGTAGTAATAGTTATTGCAGGCATGGAAGGGGCTCTGGCAAGTGTGGTTGGCGGGCTTGTTGATAAACCTGTTATTGCAGTACCTACCAGTGTCGGATATGGTGCGAATTTTGCAGGTGTTTCAGCTTTGCTGGCAATGCTAACAAGCTGTGCATCAGGAGTAAGTGTGGTTAATATAGATAATGGATTTGGTGCAGCATTCAATGCCAGTATGATTAATCATCTTTAGTATCCCGGATGGATCTCAAAGAGAACCTTATATTAACCACTGCATATTTTCCACCGGTACAGTATTTCGCTGAAATTGTAAAGCACAAAAATGTATTTATTGAGATCCATGAGAATTATCTGAAGCAATCTTACAGGAACAGGTGCATTATATATTCAGCAAATGGACCTCTTTCTCTTGTGGTACCTGTAAAACTGGGAAGCTTTCACAAGATATCAATCAGGGATTTAAGGATAGATAACTCAAGGAGGTGGCAGACCATGCATCTGAGAGCAATGAAAGCTGCATATAGTTCGTCAGCATTTTATGAATTTTTCACTGATGAACTAGCTGTGTTTTTTAATGATAGATACGAATACCTTCTTGACCTGAACTCTGCCATCACTTTGAAAATGCTCGAGATAATTGGTATTGACAGATCCATAGACAGAACCGATAATTTTTGTCACAGCTATAAATATGCTGATGACTTCAGGTATCGTTTGCACCCGAAAAAAAATGAAGCTTCCGGTAGGTTTCCTCTCCCCTCCTACTTTCAGGTTTTCGGCATTGAAAATGGATTTATTCCTAATATGAGTATTCTTGACCTGATTTTCAATATGGGCCCCGAATCATACAGCTACCTTAAAGAGTGCTAAGACAAAAAGGGTGTCACCTGACTTCTTCGACACCCTTCAAATAAATTTATGGAAAGCTATTACCTCCTAGAATCTGAATCCCAGGGTAGCAGAGATAAGACTTCTGTTATATGATATGTCTGCAGCATCCAGATCGGGATGGTTATACATAAAGTACTTCTGTGTGTTGCTCATCAATGCATAGGACAGGTCAAAAAAGAAGTTGCTCTGACGCATGCCGAGTCCGCCGGAAAATTGATTGTAGCTATTACCTTCATTATCTTCGCCTTTTGCAAAGGCGCTGCCATAAAGGGCATAGCCACCACGCAGATAAAAGCCAGATGTTATCCTCAATTCCGCTCCAAGCCTGATATTGTGTGCAACGTCATAAATGTCTTTTACATCCTGATTTTCATAAAAATAATTATAATCGTCAGATGCCCTGGAAAATCTTGCCATTTTGTAATCTACAAATTCGTAATCAGCACTTATCAATCCTTTCTTCCCAATCTGTACTGCTGCCCCTGCATTTAGCCGCAACGGGGAGGTAAGTGTATACTCAAACCGGTAAGGATCATTATTTGCATCATATGTATAACCATCGTCAAATCCGGAGTTTACTGAATCATAGAAATACTCGTGGAGTCTGTAAATTACAGGAGAGTGGAACGAAAAGCCCAGCCTGAGCATGTCAACAGGCTTCATAATTACACCCAATTTGAATGAAAATCCAGTTCCATCTGTTTCAACTACATCTGTATAGGTAAAATTATCGAAATCCGGAATTACATTGTCATAGTCAGCCTCAAGGTGTTCGTACCTGGTATAAGCCTTGATCCTGTTGATCCCAATTGTAGCCCCTATATACACTTTATCATTGTAATTTACAGCAGCGCTAAATGCATGCTCGCCTGAATATCCCTCATTGGATATAATCCTCCTTACGGTTTGGCCGTAGGTAGAATTCGCACTATCGCCGTAAGCTGAAAACACCGTACCGTACTCATAACCACCTGAGCCTGTAATTGTATCAATTATCCATGCTTCGAATGCGATACCCTCAGCCCCGGTAATATCTGTAAAATATCTATCGTACGCGGAATCAGCCCAGTAGTCAGCCATCGAGCTGTTGTTATTCACACCTTTAATAATTGCATTTGAATTGAAATTATTCGTACGGTTAAATGAATACCCTATATTAAAGCTCTTTAACCCCTCTCCGCTGTTACTTATCAAAGGAGCTACTATCCCTATCTGGTTCAGATTGAATTTATACAGATTGTCGTAGGTTGATTCTCCAAATGTGGAAGAAGAGTTGTTGTAGAACATCTGTGGCGTCAGGCTAATTTCTGTAGACCTGAATACTGCAAGTCCGGCTGGATTCTGGGACAGGACAGAGAGGTCGCCACCCAGAGCTGTAAATGCACCTCCCATTGCCTGAAAGCGAGCTGTACCACCATAGAACAGTTGTGAATATTTTAATGCTTCATCTATTGTTTGACCTGTGGCACTAAATACAACTGAAACAGCCAGTATAAATATTAGAGTTACTTTTTTCATTATTTCTGAAATTTATGTAATTATCCCAAACATTCTTAATTGACAGAATGCCAAATTAGTCTTAATAATTTAATTTACAACATATTACCTTCTTCTCCCGCTACTGCTCGAGCTCGAGCTGGTGCTTCTACCTCCAGAAGATGATGAACCGGAAGACCTGGATGAGGAAGAAGAGGTTGATCTGACTGCTGAACCTGAGGAAACAGATCTGGATGAATTAAAAGATGATGATCGAGAAATACTTGTATTATTACTACGGATCGGTGTTGAATAATTGCTTCTTGAAGATGAATTGGCCGACCTGTTTATTATACTATTTCTGGAATTGCCGGATCTGTTCGTAACAGCACCTCTGTTGGTGGATGTATTGTTGATTGTTCTGTTATTTGTACCAGTACTGGTATTTCTCTTGGTTACAGTGGTATTATATGTAGGTCTGGTCGACATTCGCGGATTGGTATATGTCGGAATATAAGTTCTGTCAGCCGAATTATAAACCGGTTTATCAGATGTCCTGGTAGATGTCACGTTCTGATCAGTTCTCCTAATATTCTGATTTTGCACTGACTGTAATGCCCTGTCGTTATTAATGGCCCTGTTGTTCGCTGCTGCATTATTTGATACTGTTGATCCGGATGCTATCCTTCGAGTTGCCGAATTTGTTGATGACAGTGCCTCAGCGTTCCTCCTTGAACCATAGGTAGGCAGACTGGTGGCTTTGGATCCAACATTCCTGTTGTAATTATTCGATAGAGTGCTATAGGACCTCCTCCTTTGTATTTCAGTGTTATCAGTAACTCTTGAGTAAGTGTAGGGGGAGTAATAACCGTAATAAGGGGAATAACCACCCCAGTGATATGAATTCCTGTAATATGGATAGGAATAGTAGCTGTAGTATGGATCGTAGAAATCATAATACCCTCCATACCCTCCATACCCTCCATAATAGCTGAAAGGATTATAATAGGGATACCCGAAGCCATAACTGAAGCTATTATAACCAAATCCATAATAGGGGTATCTCCAGTAAGGATCAAAATAATTTCCATAGAACCTGTTTAGATTCCTGGAATATGATCCTCCACTATAATAATCGAAGGCACTATTCCTGTCAGTATCATAATAAGCCAGGTCATCATCATATATTGAGGGATCAAAATATTCATCTCCAATCAACGTATCCAGATTATACTGATTCTCTATTTCAGTAATTGACTGATAAGCATCCTGATTTGCCGGATATTCCTGAACATACATCTGTTTGTCAGAAGGTGTATAGTAAAGATCATCATACTCACCACTCATGTAAATACTTGATGAACACGCGCTTAAAATAAAGATTGTCAGTAATAGAATGTATAGATAAGTTTTCATTTTGACCTCCGAATAATATAGTTTTAATCCCACTTTAAAAATACAAAAATCATACCAAATTACCAATAACTGAGGTTTTGTAATCTTTATAATTCAAATTTAGTTTTTTTTTCGGAACCTTAATATTAAATATGTTATTTAAATAAAAAGGCAGGCTTGGTTAGCGCCTGCCACTGTTCTTACCTGAAGTTCCAGAACTGCTCGATTTATTAGTTTTACCGGTAGTTACCGATTTACTTGCCGATCGGTTGCTGTTATTGCTTACTGCAGATGACCTGCCAGTACTACTCCTGCTGTTTCCTACCGATCTGCTGGTATTGCGGGTAGGGGTCGTTGTTGAGCGGTTGACACTGGTATTGGTCCTGCCAGTTCTATTTACAATATTCTTATTTGTACTTGTACCTCTGATTACAGTGTTCCTGCTTGTACCTGTGTTGATGCTTCTCGTGACAGTATTCCTGTTTGTATTTACATTAATATTTCTGTTCACCGCATTCCTGTCTGTATTTGTACTCCTGGTTACAGTACCACTGTTGGTTACCCTACCGCGGTTATCTACCGTATTCCTGGTTACAGTGTTGTTTGCCCTTGTAGTAACCCTGTTATTTGCAGGATTGGTCGGATTTATTATTGTATTAACATTTCCTGCATTGTTACCATTATTTGGATTGCGGTCATGGTACCTGTTATTATTGTTATTATCGTTTCCGGTATTTGGATTCTTATCATGGTACCTGTTATTTCCGTTATTATTACCATTATTATTTCTGTCATTATCTGTTACCTCAACAGTATTCGTTCTTCTGTTCCTGTCCTGCCCCTGAAGCTGATCCCGTGTTTCAACCCGGCGGGAACTGGTGTTTATAGCATTACCCCTGTAGGTATTGTCAGACGAATAGTTCCTGGATTCATACCTGTAATAGGCAGGATCGTACCAGTGATGATTGTTATAATAATTGTTATACCCGTAGTAGTGATTACTTGTGTAATAGTAGTTATAATTATTCCGGTAACGGTATTTTACCCGCATAGTATATCTCACAGGAGCATACCAGTCGTAGTAGCCCGGATAATAATCATAGTAATAATAACCAGGATAGTAGCTCCAGGGTGAGTACCAATCATTATAGTAGTAAGGGGTATAGCCAAGGGTATATCCCATTCCAAATCCTCCGCCACCAGCATAGATACTTATACCCCATGTTGCAGGTTGATAAGTATACCAGTATCTCTCGGTATAAACCGGAGAGTAAAACCCGAAGGTGAGATGCGAACTATGAAACCGTCTGATCCTGGATGCGTAATAGAAGTCGTGTCCGAAACGATATTTCTCGACAACTACCTGATGATCATAATCATTTCTATTTGTCGCAGCAGGGAGTTCATTTGCCTGCGCCAGGCCCGAAGTTATTATCAGTCCTGCTATTAAGCCGTATAAGTATTTTGCTTTCATGACATCCTCCCGTTTTTAATTTATCTTTAAGTTTACTTACTTTGCGCAATATTTAATTTTGCTCTTTGCTTTACAAATTACAAAATCCATACCAAACAAGATGGCCGACTTTTTAACAAAGAAAGAAGAAAATTATGCACAATGGTATAACGATCTGGTTATCAAGGCAGATCTAGCTGAAAACTCAGCTGTAAGAGGATGCATGGTTATAAAACCATATGGCTATGCAATCTGGGAGAGAATCCAGGCAGAGCTTGATAAACTTTTCAAAGCCACAGGACATCAAAATGCATATTTTCCTCTGTTAATACCGAAATCATACTTCAGTAAAGAGGCAAGTCATGTTGAAGGCTTTGCCAAAGAATGTGCAGTGGTCACACATTACCGCTTGATGAAAGATCCGTCTGGAGAGGGTGTTATTGTAGATCCTTCAGCAAAGCTTGAAGAGGAGTTGATCATCAGACCAACTTCTGAAACTATTATATGGAATACAATTAAGAACTGGATCCATTCCTACCGGGATCTTCCGCTGCTTATAAACCAGTGGGCCAACGTGGTAAGATGGGAAATGCGTACCCGCCTTTTTCTGCGAACTTCTGAGTTCTTGTGGCAGGAGGGTCATACAGCCCATGCCACCAGTGAAGAGGCCGAAGAAGAGACCAGGAAGATTGTTGAGTTATATGCACATTTTGTACAGGATTTCATGGGGATCCCGGTATTAAAGGGGTCCAAATCTGATTCTGAAAGATTTGCCGGAGCAGTCACAACCTATGCTATAGAAGCCCTTATGCAGGATGGCAAATCGTTACAGACCGGCACATCTCACTTCCTTGGACAGAATTTTGCCAAAGCTTTTGACGTACAGTTCACAAGCAAGGCAGGAAATCTTGAATATGTCTGGTCAACATCATGGGGAGTTTCAACCAGGTTAATGGGAGCACTTGTAATGGCCCATGGAGATAATGAAGGATTGGTGCTGCCTCCAAATCTGGCTCCGATTCAGGTAGTTATTATTCCAATTTATAAAGGGAACAGTGAACTGGCCAATATCTCTGCAACTGCTCTTGAGATCAAAACCAAACTTGAGGCCCGGGGTTTAAGTGTTAAATATGACGACAGGGATACGCATAAGCCTGGTTTCAAATTTGCTGAATATGAACTTAAAGGAGTGCCTGTAAGAATTGCCATTGGCCCACGAGATATTGAAAATGGTACTGTAGAAATTGCCAGGAGGGATACTTTGGTAAAATCAGTTGTTAGTCGGGAAGTTGTTGCAGATGAAGTGCAGAATCTGCTTAAGGATATACAACAAAATATTTTCAGCAGAGCCTTAAAGATCAGGGAAGAAAACACCCATACAGTAAACAGTTGGGACGAATTCAGGGAAATAATTGAAAATAAAGGAGGATTTGTTTTAGCTCATTGGGATGGCACAGCCGATACAGAAGAGAGGATCAAGGATGAGACCAAGGCTACAATAAGGGTTATTCCGTTGGATACTGATCCTGAAGCGGGTAAATGTGTCTATTCAGGGAAGCCTTCAAAACAAAGGGTTGTATTTGCCAGAGCATACTAAAAACAGAAAAATATTAATCAAGGGGTGTATCATAAGCGATATACCTCTTTTTTATTTACATTTGATGATCTGATATCAACTGATTAATCCAAACCGACCCTGTATGGAATCAACGGAAAAGAAACAAACTATTGTTGAGAACCTGAGGAGCAAAGCTGTTCTCAAACAAAAGGTATATGATAACACCTATGATGTCTTTATAAAGCTAAAGAAAATACTTGCAGCTATCGAAAGAGAAGTAAATAGTGAACTTGGAGATTCAGATAAACGGGTTAGGCTTGATTACAAGGAACGAGGGAAATTTGATGTTGGGGTAAAGGTTGCTGGTGATCTGCTAATATTTAGTATGCACTCCAATATTTTTGAATTCGACAGGAATCATCCGATATGGAAGAACCCCTATGTACAGAAGAATAAAAACAATTCATATTCAGGAATAATCCATATTTACAATTTTCTGGCCGACTCCTTCAAATATTCGCGCCAGGATGACCTTGGATATCTTATTGCCCGCATCTTTATCAATCACGAGAATCAGTATTTTGTTGAAGGCAAACGACAGATGGGTATGTTGTTTTCAAATTTCGGTAATGAAGAAATAACCAGGGATTCTTTAAAAAAGATACTTTTTACGGCAATACAATATTCACAGGAGTTTGATCTGCTGGTCCCTCCCTATGATGCAGTAAAAATTGCATCTGTAGGGCAACTGGAAGCCAAAATACAGTTTTCTAAAATTGTGACAGGCAAGAGATTAGGATTTCAGTTCAACTCTGATGATGTTCTCCAGGAATAAATATATGCGGTTAGCCTAGGTAGCCTCATAAGGATTATTGATGCATATAAGGATACATACAGTGGTAGTTATGTGGCTTTTGCGCAAAGCTTTGTTCGCAGCCGCCGTTTTTGCATTGTTTTCTATCCTGTGCTCCCAGGAGCCTGAAATAAACATGGTCCCATTCAAAATTGCCAGGGGGTCATACATCAGGTTGTACGATAGCCTCTATTATTTTAGCCACGATACGATCCTGTTCCTTCCGGGATCTATGCTTCCTGAAAACCCTGAATCAGTAACCAGAACCAATGTCTTCTATGATTCGCTCCGTTTAAAAGCCTCAAGGAGCAAACTGACAAAGAAATTATATGATCTTGTAATAGTGCCTCCTGGAAGGGACAATGAGAATAAAATAAATAACCCGAATACTGCCACCTATGCCAGACATTCAGGTAAGATAATCAGGCAAATATCGGTCACCAGGCTGGATGCTTTCGGAACAAGCATATCAGACCCTGAACAGAGCACTTCAAGAGAAAGCGCTACATTCATGAACAGGACACATATTAAAACCAGGGAATTTATTATACGTAATTACCTTTTTTTCAACACAGGGGACACCATCTCACCATTGACGCTTTCTGAGAATGAGAGGATTATCAGGAAGCTGGCTTTCATTGATGATGCCAGGTTTATAATAATACCGGTAAGTGATGATGAGGTCGATATATTAGTAGTTACAAAAGATATCTATTCCCTGGGAATGAATATTTCACTTGATGGGTTAAAGGCGGGACAAATTAATATATTTGAGAAAAATCTCGGTGGATTTGGCCATGAGCTAACATTAGCAATGCCGTATGATTACTATCGGGATTTCCCTCCAGGTATTGGCCTTAACTACCGGATGAATAATATTAGCAGAAGCCTGATTGATGCTGAGTTCAGTTATTTAAATGCTCTTGGTAAAACCTCATACCAGGCAAATATTACCCGGGATTTTGTAACAGCTATTACAAGGTATGCTGGTGGAGTAAGTATCAGTGAAACATTTACAACTGAAGACCTTGACACCCTGGATACTCCTAAGCCTCTGGAGTTTAACTACCTTGATATTTGGGGAGGAAGATCATTTATGCTCAACGAGGTAAAGGTTTCAAAGGCCATTATTGCTCTCAGATATATCAATAACAATGTTTACAGGCGCCCTGAAATCACCAGCACATCCTATCATTCTCTACAGAAATATAAACTCTACCTTGGATCGGTTGCCCTCTCCAGACAAAAGTATTACAAGACAAACCTGATATATAATTACGGAAGAAATGAGGATATACCCTATGGAGGGCTTTTCAGGATCACCCTTGGAAGAGAGTTTAATGAGTTTGATATTCGTGATTACTATGGTATTGAAGCTTCGTTTGGCAAGTTTATTAACCGGTTTGGGTATTTATATGGAAGAGGCCAGTATTCAACATTTTCACGCGATTCCAGGAATGAACAAAACATGTTGAATTTCAAGACTACTTATATATCAAATCTTTACGGTGCCGGTAAATATAAAATGCGATATTTTGTTAGTCTTGATTACACCAGGGGATACAATAGGTTTGATGATGAATACCTCAGAGTGAACGACAGATATGGTGTAAGGGGTTTTAGGAATGATTCAATCAGAGCTAACGAACGGCTATATTGTAATATCGAAGCAGTGTCGTTCAGCCCTGTCTATTTCTATGGTTTCAGATTTGTTTTCTTTGCATTCGCTGATCTTGCTTTGATAAGAGGGAATAGTTCGGTTACTGTTCCTAATGATCTGATTTCCGAGTTGGGAATAGGATTGAGACTTCGAAATAATAATCTGATATTCAACACATTACAAATACGTCTTGGCTATTTCCCATATCCTCCTCCCTATTCAAGACTTGACTATGTTGATATGACATCAGAAAAATTGCTGAAACCTTCTGACTTCAACGCAATGAATCCACAGATATACCCTTACAGGTAGCTACTTATTTAAAGCCTTTTTATATTTTTGTACCCGGGAATCTGCCATAATTACACCCTGTGTTCATAAAATGGTTAAAGAATTTCATCAGTACGTCTCAGAAAATGATCTCTTCGGGAATAATGACTCGGTTCTTCTGGCTGTCAGTGGGGGCATTGACTCAATGGTCCTTCTGCATATACTGTCAGAGACAGGTATTAAACTTGCTGTTGCTCATTGCAATTTTCAGTTAAGAGGGAAGGAATCTGATGAGGATGAACTATTCGTGGTAAAAAACTGTAAAAAACTTAAAATCAAGTATTTCACTAAATCATTTGATACAATAGGATATGCCAGTTCAAAAGGTATTTCAATCCAGATGGCTGCCAGAGACCTCAGATACAGGTGGTTTGAGGAAACCAGGATGAAATTTTCTATAGATCATATAGCAGTGGCCCACAACAATAACGACAGTATTGAAACATTTTTTATTAACCTGATCAGGGGTACAGGATTAAATGGCCTGACCGGTATAAAATCAAAAACAGACAAAGTGATTCGTCCACTTCTGTTTGCCAGCCGGGAGATGATCGAAAAGTATGCCGAGGAGCACAGTATTCCTTACAGGGAAGATTCTTCCAACAGGGAATCCAAGTATATCAGGAATAAGATAAGGCTTGAGATAATGCCACTACTCGATGATCTGAACCCCTCATCACAGAGGGCAATATATGAAACTATCAGCAGGCTAAATGATGTTTCAATTGTGTACAATAATCTCATTTCATCAACAAAAGAGAGGCTTTTCAAACACTTTGGTACCCACACGGAGATTCAAATTGATGAGCTGTCAACCCTTGAGCCCCCAGGGGCCTTTATCTTCGAGCTATTCAAGGATTTTGGGCTGAGCTCGTCTCAGGTAATGAGTATTGAAAATCTGATCCAATCTGAGTCCGGAAAACAGTTCTTTACCATGACTCACAGGATACTTAGGGACAGAAACAGACTTATTATTGAAGAATTAAATTGGAACAAGGCGACTAAAATAATTATTAACTCAGAAGAAGATCTCCTGATTGGTGACACATTTCTGACTGCTAAAATTCTAACTCCCGATGAGTTCGATCCTGGAGACGACCCAACAATTGCATACTTTGATGCTGACACCCTGGATTATCCAATGCAGATAAGAAACTGGAGAGCCGGAGATTATTTTTACCCTTTTGGAATGAAGGGGAGAAAGAAACTTAGCGACCTGTTCATCGATCGTAAAATTCCTGTTTATTTAAAGGAGAAATGTTTGATAATGGAGAGTAATAACTCTATAATCTGGGTAATTGGTGTCAGATCAGACAACAGGTTCAGGGTCAGTGATGGTACCAGGAAGATCCTCGAATTAAGCCTCTGATTCCGCAACCTCCGGCAGCATTCCCAAGTTTATTCTCAACTTCCTGAAAAGAGTATGTAATCCCTCCTCATCTTCATTGTTTAACATATTAATCAGGTCTTTCAACCGTGCCATTATCTCACTAAGCTTGCCTATGGAATAGGGATTCAACAAAATTCCACTCAGCAGATAATCATCCTCTGAGAGGAGACCATGGGCAATATTCAGATGCTTCCTGAATGTAGTACCCGGAACCTCAAGCTTCTTCATGCAGGCAGAAAAGACAATTGTGGAGCTGAAAGGCACCGACAGGGAATATGCAATGGTCTGATCGTGCTCAAAAAATGTATATTCAAATAGTTCCAACTTAAGTTTTGTATAGAATCGTGCAAAAAATTCCTTCCCGGCAATATCTGATTCACTTATGATTATGGCATTCTGACCTGAGAGGTCCCTCACATTACCAAAAGTTGTTCCGAACATAGGATGAGTAGACACAAACCGCATTCCGGAGGATGCATAGAACTCAGAAAGGCCATTTTTGACCGAGCTAATATCGGCTATTATACAATCCTTTGGCAAATAGGGAATTATCTCTTTAAATGCCTGTTCTGTATCCTTCAAACCTACAGCATTGATAAAAAGCTGAGGGTTGTACTCCCCTATCTCCCCGAGTGTTCTGAACCGATAGGTATTGAACAGATATTTCAGCTTGTCAGGCTCTTTGTCATATACCGCAACTTCATACTCAAGACACATCGTTTCTGCCAGCCAGGCACCCATATTGCCGGCACCTGCAATAAGTATTCTCCTGATCATCTGTTTACCCTCTGTTGCCAAATATTCCATTATTTATCAGAGCAAGGTCAGCCAGTGATATAGCTGTTACAGACTCCACAATTACAGGGATTCTCAAAGCGATACATGCATCATGTCTGCCTTCAACTTCCAGTTTTGTCATCCTGTTCATTTCGATATCTAAAGTTTCCTGCGCAATGGAAATACCTGATGTTGGTTTAACTGCAATCCTGAATATCAGTTCATTGCCATTTGTAATACCTCCGTTTATGCCACCTGCATTATTTGTGGCAGTCATTCCGTCCCGGCTGATAATAGGATCATTATGCTCAGAACCTTTCATCCTTGCTGCTCTGAATCCCGAACCAAATTCAATGCCTTTGATGGCCGGTATTGAAAAGACAATCTGACTGATCGCTGATTCGGCGGAGTAGAAAAATGGTTCACCCAGTCCGGCGGGAAGGCCATTTACCCTGCATTCTATAATTCCACCAATCGAATCCTTTGCAGTAAGAGCATCCTCTACAGCCGAATCAATATCACTCCTTCCACCTGCTTCAACAAGGGCTGCCTTAACATCTGCGGGTTTAATTATACTTCGTGCAATCACTCCTGCTGCAACAAGCCCCCAGGTGAGCCTCCCGGAGAAATGCCCCCCTCCCCTCCGGTCTGCAAATCCCTGATATTTATTCTTTGAAACCATATCAGCATGCCCCGGGCGAGGAACATTCCTAAATTTTTCATAATCCGATGACTTGATATTTATGTTCCGTGTCATTATCACAACCGGTGCTCCTGTAGTAAATCCATTATATATGCCGCTGATAAACTCCGGCTCATCATGCTCTTTCCTGGGTGTTGTACCTCTGGCACCACTCTTACGTCTGTTGAGCTGATGCATCATTTCATCAGGAATGATCTCTATTCCCGGGGGGCATCCATCAATCAGGACACCCACTCCAGGTCCGTGTGACTCACCGAATATTGAAACTCTGAATAATTGTCCGAATGTGTTCATGTAACCTTATCTTTAAAAGTTTTCTTCCTTAATAATTCCAGATCGATGAAAAATGAGGGATATGATTTACTGACAGCTTCAGCTCCTTCGATTTTAATCGCTCTCTCAGCGGTAAGAGCAGCTGTTGCCAGAGCCATGGCTATCCTGTGATCATTATGTGAAAAAACGGTTTCTCCTCCCTTTATTTGTGAGCCTGAGATCTCTAAACTGCTTCCCCTGTTTTTAATGTTTACCCCAATCCTGGTGAATTCCTTCTGCAGGGTGTTACCCCTGTTGCTTTCCTTTACCCTGAGCCTGTCTGTTCCTTCGATTATGGAAACACCATTGCAATTTGCTGCTAAAGCAACCAGAGGAGGAGCCAGATCAGGACTTTCGGAAACATCTACCATAAATGGTTTCAAACTACCCTTTCCAACACGTATCTCATTGTCCTTTTCTACCACAGATGCTCCGGCCATTCTCAGAATTTCAATGATCATCTTGTCAGGCTGGTGACTGGATAATGAAAGGTTTTTTACTGTGACATTACCTGCAATTGCTGCCATAACCAGAATAAATGCAGCGCCACTCCAATCACCTTCCACATTGTAGGTAGAAGACTTGTATTTCTGGTTACCACCAATCATAAATTCCCGGTAATTATTATTTTCAATCTTAATCCCAAAATCATTTAAAACACTTATGGTAAGGTCTATATAAGGTTTGCTCTTTAATCCTGTTACCTCAATCCTGCTGTCGTCGTTTACCACCGGCAGAGCCAATAGCAGCCCCGTGAGAAGCTGTGAACTGACCGAGCCGTCTATAGTTACCTTTCTTCCCTTTAATGGACCCCGTATTCTTAGTGGAAGATATCCGCCTTTTGAATGAGCCTCCACACCGAATTTCTTCAGGGAATCAGTTACCAGGTTCATCGGACGGGAAAGAAGAGATCCCTCTCCTGTAAGCGTAAAACCTATATCTCCAAGTGCTGATAAAGCGGAAAAGATCCTTACGCCTAATCCTGATTCACCTGAGTTCAGCAATGTGGATTTAGGGTAAAATCCGCCCTTAACTCTTACCGAACGATCAGTTATTGTGACTTCAGCACCCAAACATTCAGCCATAGAGATAGCCGAACGTGCATCATCACATAAGGAGGGATTAAGTATCTCTGATTCACCCTCAGCCATTAATGAAGCAGCTACGGCCCTCTGCATGGAGCTTTTTGATGGTGGAGCAGTGAGTATTCCGCTGATTTCAGATGGAGATACTGTGACAATCATATTAAAATAATCTTTCTTTTAGTTTTTCAAGCAGCCCGGTAACAGGAATCTGTTTAACAACCGCTTTACCAATATCTTCAAGAAAAACAAAGTGAATTTTTTCCCTGTCCCTCTTCTTATCCTTCATAAGTGCACTAATTAGCTGATTATCACTTACTTTTACTCCTGGCAACAGATTTACTTCTGCCAGCAGACCCCTTATCCTCTGAAGATGACCGGGATCAAGTAAACCATCCTCAATTGATAATTGTGCTGCCACTTCCATGCCATAAGCAATAGCATAACCATGCTTTATTCCGGAAACAGCTTCAATGGCATGGCCTACAGTGTGTCCGAAATTAAGCAGACGCCTTGGTCCTGTTTCCTTTTCATCAGCTTCAACGATCTCTTTCTTTATCAAAATTGATCCTGTAATTAGCCTGTCCAATAATCCGGCGTCGCGTTTTTGAATGAATGATATGTTATCCTCAAGAAGATCAAATAAATCTGCATCCCTGATCAGAGCATGTTTTATTACTTCCCCAAGCCCGGATATGTATTCATCTTCCGGCAGGGTTTGGAGCATTACCTGGTCGCAAATTACAAAGTCCGGTTGTGCAAAACATCCTACTACATTTTTTATTTTTGCCAGGTTGACTCCATTCTTGCCACCAATGCTTGCATCAACCTGCGAAAGCAAGGTTGTAGAAACAAATCCAAAGCTCACTCCTCTCATATAAACTGAGGCAACAAAACCTGCAATATCGCACACCACCCCTCCACCTATACCGAGTATGAACCCCGATCTGTCAAAATCCTGTTTCAGCAACTGCTTAAGAATATGCTCTACAGTTCTTAAATTCTTCGAAGTCTCGCCAGGGGACAGGGTTAACACAAGACAATCCGGGAAATCCTTGCCATAAAAATGTTTAACATTACTGTCGGTAATAATAATAGTATTTGCCGGATCGATAAGCTGATTCACTTTGGTCCAGGGTTCTCCTGTAAATATCTGCGATGTATGCGAAGCTGTCTTGTACTTTAATTCAGCCATTTTACCAGTTTTACAAGCAATAAAGGTATTAAAACATGCTTACTAATTCATTACCTTATTCTGAAAGTTAATTGACTCCTGGTGAATTTGTTTGAACAGGTGCGTTACGAACTGGTCACTTAGTCCCAGTTTATTAGCCTTTGATAAACGGTCTTCGAGAATCTCCGACCACCGGCTGGTTTGCAGGATAGTAATATTTTCCCTTTTCTTATACTGACCTATCTGCTCTGAAATAGCCATCCGGTTACGCAATATTCTTAACAGTTCATTATCCCACTGATCAATCTGCCTTCTAAGCCCTTCAAGACCGGCTATATGTTTGACAGAGTTGGTATCAGGATCTCGGTGGATCAATCCCCCCAGCAACACACCAAGCTGAGCAGGAGTGATCTGCTGGTCTTTGTCGCTCAGAGCAGCCTCAGGATTACAATGAGATTCTATAAAGAGACCATCAAAATCAAGATCCATTGCAGTTTGTGATATTGAAAATAGCAGATCCCTGTTACCGCTGATATGACTTGGGTCTGTAATTATCGGCAGTTCAGGAAACCTTCTTTTTAATTCAATTGGAATTTCCCACTGTGGAAGGTTTCTGTAAGGTGATTCACCGTAATAGCTGAATCCGCGGTGAACAGCAACCAGCTTATTTATTCCGGCCTTATTAAGCCTTTCCAGTGCTCCAACCCATAATTCTATATCAGGGTTTATCGGATTTTTTACGAATACCGGGATGTCCAGACTTCTAAGGGCATCGGCAATCTCCTGAACAGCAAATGGATTTGAAGTTGTCCTGGCACCAATCCATAGAATATCTACTTTATACCGAAGAGCCTCCTTAATGTGCCATATATTTGCTACCTCTGTTGCCGTCATCATCCCGGTTTCCTCTTTTACCCTCTGCAACCATGGCAGTGCAACCGATCCCATTCCCTCAAAGGTATCGGGCCTCGTCCGTGGCTTCCATACACCTGCCCGGAATACACTTGCACCCGTTTCAGTCAGTTGCCTGGCTGTAGTTATCACCTGTTCCTCAGTTTCAGCACTGCAGGGACCGGAGATAATGACCGTTTGACCCTTCTTGCGGAACATGCAATTCTTATCAATGTTCAGATTGTCGTTCATTATGGTGTCAGTTAAGTTCTTACATTCTAATATTTCCACTGCCCACTGGCAGTCTTAATTGTGAATATCAATAGGTTATATTTTCAATTATCCTATCCATACTCTCTGATAACCTCTCTTTTTCGATGCAGAGCGATATCCTGATAAATTTGTATCCGTTGCTTCCAAATACCGACCCGGGGGTTACAAAAAGAGCGTGATGCTCAAGGAGAAAATCTGACAGTTCTTCTGAATTTTTCCATTTTGACGGGATCTTAGCCCATACAAACAGGCCCGATTGGCCGCTCTTGTATGTACATTCCAGTCTGTCAAGTATTGAATAAACGAGATCCCTGCGGGCAGCATACTCTTTGTTAAGCTGCGAATACCATTCGCCATCAAGGCCAAGAGCTTCTATTGCTGCATACTGCAACGGAAGGAACATCCCTGAATCCATACTACTTTTTACCCTAAGTATATACCCGATATAATCTGGTGCACCTCCAACCATACCAATCCGCCAACCGGCCATATTGTGAGATTTGCTGAGAGAATTAAGTTCAAGGGCCGTATCCATTGCCCCGTCAACAGATAAAAGGCTGACAGGATTGTCATTGAGTACAAGGCTGTAGGGGTTGTCATTTACAATGAGGATCCTGTTTTTTAGTCCGAACTCAACCAATCCGGACAGCTCCTCTTTTGATGCTTGCTGTCCGGTTGGCATATTGGGATAATTTACCCACATTAACTTGATCCCATCCAGATCGGATCTCTCCAAAAGATCAAGATCAGGCATCCACCTGTTCTCTTCCTTTAAGTCGTAGATCAGGCACCTCGCAGAGCAGAGCCTTGCAGTAGCTTCATAGGCAGGATATCCCGGATCGGGTATCAGTACCCCGTCGCCCCTGTTCAAAAATGCCATGCTGATATGCATGATCCCCTCTTTTGACCCCATTAATGGAAGTATCTCATCATCAGGTGAC
>Ga0307378_10000279_pt1 | contig 95867 bp, 66 predicted proteins | sample UN1MG_FD_202238 | JGI IMG/M metagenome (GOLD analysis project Ga0307378, IMG submission 202238) | Soil microbial communities from Risofladan, Vaasa, Finland - UN-1 | ecosystem: Environmental > Terrestrial > Soil > Coastal area > Acid sulfate soil | place: Finland: Risofladan, Vaasa | collected...
CGGCCCGGCATGTCAAACAGCGTAAGCAGTGCTTTGACTGCTTACGCTTTCCCAGGGTCGCCGTGCTGACTCCTTACGCTGTGATTACGTTTCGGCGTAAGCAGTCATTTGACTGCTCCAACCCTCCTCACGGGCACTGAAACTGGTTGCCAGGATCGGCTTGACGGCGGCTTTCTTGACCGTAGAAAAGACCCCAGAGCCCTCACGGGCACTGAAACCCATACTCCTCGGCCAGCTCCCGACCGTACTCCATCACCTGGTAGAAAAGACCCCAGAGCCCTCACGGGCACTGAAACACAAGCCGACCGAGTCGGGAGGAAACAGCCACGTACTTGTCTGCCGTTAGAAAAGACCCCAGAGCCCTCACGGGCACTGAAACATTCCGGTCCCCTGCGCCATAGGCATAATTGGCGCTGAAAGGATCCTCGTAGAAAAGACCCCAGAGCCCTCACGGGCACTGAAACTCTGTGCGGGCCCGAGCCACCGCGATTACTTCGTCGCCGGGCTGTAGAAAAGACTCCAGAGCCCTCACGGGCACACTGGTCACTTCCGGCGGGGGAGACAGGCTCAAGAAACCGGGTTTTTCGGCGTCCGATAGTGAACGTGTCCCAGAGAGCCGGAGGTTTGGAGGTCGCCATCCTGATCCAAACCTCAAAAACCCGGTTTCTGCGAGGTTCCACGGGCACGCCGGCGCTGCGCGCCGAAATGACCAATGACCAAATGCCCAATGACCTATGGAGTGGCAGGGGGTTACGCCAAAGACGGAGAGGTCGCCATGAACCTTGGCCCACTTCCGAGGATGAAAGTGTCGCCACCTTGACGCTCCCGCCGGACCACAGTCCGTGCACGTCAACCTCAGACAGGGGGTCTGAAAAAAGCGCCGGACGTGCTCGCTGACCGACCCCGTCGTGGCCTGGCCCTTCGGCTCCTTCGGCTCCTTCGGCTTCGCTCAGGACAAGTTCGCTCAGGGCAACCGTACCGCGGCTACGGAACTACTACCCCGTATACGGGGGTCCTGAGCCCGATTCATCGGGCGGCTGGTGTTTCTGAACACACGGAAGCTCCGTAGCCCGGCGACTTCATCGCCGGGCGGCCTCGGTCAGCACGACGCGGCTCTCAAGTGGACCCGCATGGACCACAGTCGGGCGCCCGGAGAGCGCGGACTGTGGTCCGCGCAGAGCGGGGTTGTTTCCGGAGCAGTCAACACGATCCTTGGCTCACCCCCAAGGACCAAAACCCCGCTCCTGGCCGGTCCGTGACCGGCGCGTGGTGGCGGCGAGTCACGGACTCGCCTGGAGCAGAGTAAGCTTGTTTTCAGAGCAGCAACGGGCACTAAAGACGCCCTGAAGCCCGGTTTACCGGGCGCGGTTCCGAAGCCGAGCGACTTCATCGCCCGGCGGCCCCCGGCAAGCGCGACACAGTCCTTGGGTTGACCCGCATGGGCCACAGACTTCGGCGAGCGCCGCTTCGCTTACGGTCGAGCCGCCCGGCGCCCGGAGAGCGCGGACTGTGGTCCGCGCGGAGCGGGGTTATTTTCGGAATAGAAACCGGGTTTTTCGGCGTTCGGTGGTGAAGGTGTACCAGAGAGCCGGGGGTTTGGAGGTCGCCATCCTGATCAAAACCTCAAAAACCCGGTTTCTGCGAGGTTCCACGGGCCCACCGGCGGTCCTCCAACCCCCCTACTCCCTACTCCCCACCTCCACTTGTGCCCCCCCGCGCAATGAGTATACTATACGCACGTGCGCTAGTTGAACGTAGGAGGTGTCACATGGCCATGGAAGAGGTTAGACGCGTCAAGGCACAATTCACGGACCTCTTGCTCGGCAAGAGCAACGTGGTGGGCTGCGGCGTCGGCTACAAGGAGGTCGCCGGGACACGGACCGGCGAACTGTGCGTCGTCGTATCGGTCGCGCAAAAGGTGCCGAGGGGACAACTGGCACCCGAAAACCTCGTCCCCCAGGCCCTGGAGGGGGTCAGTACGGACGTGCAGGAGACCGGCGTGATCCGGGCGCTGCAGGCCCGCACGGACAAGTGGCGGCCAGCGCCCGGGGGCGTCTCGTGCGGGCACGTCGCCATCACGGCGGGCACGCTCGGCTGCCTGGTGACCCGGGGAGGGCAGGTCTACATCCTGAGCAACAACCACGTGTTGGCCGACTCGAACCAGGGCCAGCCCGGCGACCCGATCTTGCAGCCGGGACCCTACGACGGCGGCACGCTCGCCGACCAGATCGCGACGCTCGAGGAATTCGTGCCCATCAACTTTGGCACGGACGGCTCGATCTGCCCGATCGCGACCGGCCTGGCCGACGTCTTCAACGGGCTGGCCCAGATCTTTGGTTCCCGGCACCGCATGCGGGCCTTCCAGGAGAACCCCGAGATGAACCTGGTCGACGCGGCGATCGCCCGGCCCCTCTCCGCCGACCTGGTCGAGAAGCGGATCCTGGAGATCGGTGAGCCGCAGGGGGTCGGGGAGGGAACGCTGGGGCTGAGGATTCGCAAGAGCGGGCGCACGACGGGCCTGACGAGCGGGGAGATCACGCAGGTGGACGCGACGGTGCGGGTCGGCTACGGGGCGGGGAACACGGCCACCTTCACCGACCAGTTAGTCGCGGGGCCGATGAGCTCCGGCGGCGATTCGGGCTCGGCGGTGCTGGATGAGGATGGCCGCGTCGTCGGGCTGCTCTTCGCCGGCTCTGCCCAGACGACGGTGATCAACCGCATCCAGAACGTCCTGGACGCGCTGAACGTGAGCGTGGATCCTTGAGCCCAATGCACTTAAAGACTTGAAAGTCTCGAGATGGGCCTTCCGAAACGAAATGGGCCGGAAATCGGCCCCGTTTCGTCCATTCAACCCGCTTCTGAGACTTCCAAAGTCTGAGCGCTGCTTATCTGAGCCAAGAGGGGACGCGATGGAAGTGCACGTCGTCGTCACCTACGATGGAATATTGGGGAGGCTGGCCCGCTGGTTCGGCCTGAGATGGAGCCACGCCGCGCTGCGCTACGTGCGAGACGGTTCGGCGGGCGCGCGCGTCATCGAAGCAGAGGCCTGTGGCGTTCGGGAGCTCTCCTGGGAAAGATTCATCGCCGGACACGAAGAGTATCAGGCCTTCCGGGTCAAACACGGCCTGCCCGACGTGACGATGCGGGAGATTGTGGCCTATGCCTGGGGCAACGTGGGCAAGCCCTTCAACTACTGGTGGCTGCTCAAGATCGCCTGGGAACTGGTGAAACGCCGTCCCGTCGCAGCGCCGTTCACCTATCCGGCGCACGTCTGCTCGAGCCTGGTCTACGACTGTTTCCTCTACGCCGGTGTCAACCTGATCACCGGGCAGGAGGGGGTGCTGGTCACACCAGACGATCTGGCCGCCAGCCCGCTGCTGGAACCAGTGGATGACTGAGCGCTCCTGCAACAGGTGGAACGTCAGGCGACCACTGGCAATGCCTCCGCTTGAGCCACCAGAGTAGAAGGACTATCGAGCCCGTGTTAACTCCTTGTACAGCGCCTCGAAGAAGCGATCCAGCAGCCCGAACTCGCCGCTGACGACGTTCGTCTGCGTGCCCCGGGCCTTCATCGCCTGGTAGATCGGGTTGTCCATGGAAGGCGCCCGCTCACCGACGTACCAGATGGAGCCCCCCTCCCGCTCGATCGCGCGGTTGACGTCGTAATCGCGGACGCCGTGCCCCACGATGAGCAGGTCACGGCCCAGGTAACGGCGCAGGACGCGCTCGCCCTCGCTGCCGCGCAGCGATATCTCGCTCGGGGTAAAGGCGAACGAGCGGGAGGGGACATCGCCGTGCAGTTTGACAATCTTGACCCGTGGCTGCGCGCGATCGAGAGCGTCCAGGATCTTTGCGCTGCCCTGCTCCCCACAGATGAGCACCTCGAAATCGTCGGCTCCCAACTTGCTGTCGGCCAGCGAGTCCTCCAGGAACGGGTCGACGTTGGTGGTAAAGATGACGGCAAAAAAGCCCTTCTTGGCCAGCTCTGCCAGGCGACGGTAACCGGGCGAGACACCGGCCTGGGCAAAGTGCTTCTTCAGGATCACGTATCGCTCCAGCGGGCTGAGGCCGTTCAGCGTCTCGTAAAACCCCTCCAGGTCGTCGCTGCCGGCGATCGCCTTGACGACGCGCCGCATCGCGCTGCAACCCAGCGTCACCGACGTCCCACTGCCCAGGACGAGGACGTACGGCGGCTCGCCGCTCTCCCGCCGCGAACGCATCAGCTCGGCCAGCAGCGCGATCTTGCCGGGAACCTGCCGTCGCAGCCTGCGCCGCAGCACCCACACCAGCGCGAGAAGGAACGCCAGCAGGGCGATGATCAGGACGCCCGGCAGGCAGAAAGACGAGCCGGCCAGGGAGGCGAACCACGGGGCAGGCGTCGGCGTGGGCAGCACGACGGGCGTCGGCGCGGGCGTGGGAGTGGGCGTGGGGGCCGGGGTCGGGCTCGGCACCGGCGTCGGAGGCACGACCACGGACACGGGAATGGGCGTGATCTCGTGGTAAAAGACCCGCCCGCCGGGCAGGATGGCCATCATCTCGGCCTGGACGGCATAGTCCCCCCCCTCCTCGACGTCCTGGAAGGCACCGGTATAGGCGACCACGTTCTCCCCGGGCAGGCTCGAGGTATCGCCACGGCTCATCTCGACGGTCTGGACGGCCGTGCCGTCCCTCGACAGCGTGGCGATCAGCTTGAGATCCTCAAAGGAGGTCGCGCCTGCCAGGTGCACGTTGGCCTGCAGGGGGATGGATTCGGCCAGGCTGTACGACGAGCTCCAGGTGGGCTCCGTCACCTCGACCCAGGGGGCGGAGATGAGCGTGACCCATTTGTGTTCATAGAGCGGCGTGCCATCGGGCAACAGCGCGTTGAGCGTCAACGCGTACTCGCCGGTCTGACCCAAGGGCTCAAGTTGGGCGACGAAGGTGTCGCCGTCCTGCACCAGCGGCAGTTGTCTCCTGAATCCCCCCTCCCCTTCGACCTCCACCTGAAAGTCCTTCACCGGCACCTCCACGATCTGGCCGCCCTCGTCCTTGATCCTGGCCCGGATGGTAAAGGGTTGGTCGGCGGGCAGGAAGCCGCCGCTGGGCTCGCACAGGTCGATCGTCATGCTCGGAAAGAAGATGTAGCTGAACTCGGCCCGCCCTTCCCCTTCCAGGACCACCTGCCAGGTGCCGGTCCAGGGCTCGGTGTACCTGACACTCCATACCTCGTAATCGATGCCGTTAGACTGCCAGGTGACACCCTCTTCGTCTTTGCGCAGCACCGCTCCCCCCGGGGTCCCATTCGCCCGTGGCCGGTAGATCTTGGGTTGCAGCTCGGGCTTCTCCTTGCCCGATATAGCAAACAGGATCTGGAAATAGCTGTCGTGGACCTGGTACGCCAATACCTGGGTCGAGTGGACCGCCAGGGAAGGCGTGGCCGGCGTGCAGAGCAACTCGGAGAAGATGTAGGTGCTGATGCCCTGCATCTCCTGCACCTTCCCGGCCTCCTTGTAATACCCACCGGCGCTGGCCGAGACTCCCTGCCAGAACTCTTTGTAGATGGCGATGAAATCGGGGCTGGAAGATTCCTCCAGCTTGTCCACGCCGATGCCCACCATGTAGAGAGGAGCGCCTCCGGCGCTGGGACAGATGGGGTCCACGTACGGATAGTCCGCCAACTGCTCCAGGAGATCCCGCGTTTCGCCCAGGTATGCCTTGACCGTGTCCTGGCCCAGATGCTCGCTCACCTGGGGGTTCGTCGGCTGGCCATCGGAGACGAGGATGATCGCGGGCTTTCGCTCTGGATCGTGCGCCTGTTCGATCATCTCCAACGCGGCGCGCAACGCCTTGTTGATGTCGGTGTGTTGGGCGTTCTTGCGGGCCTCGAGCCGCTTGTGCACCGCCGCATACTGTTCTTTCAGGTCCGCGGCGGCCGCCGGGCTGTCCAGCAGCGTGAGCGGGATCACGATTGGCTCGGTGCCAAAAGCGACGACACCCAGGCGATGGACGGCGCCGGATTGCTCTGAACTCAGCATGTCGATGAAGAAATCGACGGTGTTGACCCGCACGCCTTCTGTATCCGTCGTGTTCCACATCGTCTCCGACTCGTCGATCACCATGATGACGTCCAGGTTGGGCATTTCCCGGTATGGCCCGTCGCCCCCTTCCTGGCCCCAGGCCGGCCCGGGGAAAAGACCGATTGCCAGAAACAGAACGACGGCAAGCAGCGCTTTCCCGATCAGTTTCATGCCATGCACCCGCTCGACACCAGTTCTTGGACCCTTCCGCGTGAACATCGTCATGGCTCCTGCTGCACAACACACCGGAACCCCACGAAATCGTAGGTGTAGTCGGGCCGGACGTTGTAGCGGAAAGCGGTGCGGGCATAGACCTCGTCGAAGGGCCACGAGCCACCCCGCAATACCTTGTAGGTGCCGGTGGCGAGACCCAATGGGTTGGCGGGCGGGGACTGGCGATAGGTATCGCTGCCGTACCAGTCGGCCACCCACTCCCACACGTTGCCCGTCATGTCGGCGACGCCGTAGGGGCTGTCACCCTGCGGGGAGAAGCTTCCCACCGGCGTGGTGTCCCCCCGCTGCGACTCCCTCGTGTTCGCCCGGCCGCTGTCGAACGCATCCCCCCAGGCATAGCGCCGCCCTCGTCCTGAGGCGGACGGAACGTCCGTAGTCGAAGGACCGCGCGCCGCTTTCTCCCATTGAGCCTCGCTCGGCAGGCGCTTCTCCGCCCAACGGCAGTAGGCATCGGCGTCGTTCCAGCTCACCAGGACGACGGGGAAGGCTTCCTTCCCCTCGATGCCGCTGTCGGGGCCGTGGGGGTGACGCCAATCGGCCCCCTCGACCTCCTCCCATTCCGAGCCCTTCCAGACCCAGCCCCATCCGCGCGTCTCGGCCTCCGTCTGATAGCCGGTGGCGGCCACGAAGCGGGCAAAGCGCTCGTTGGTCACCTCGTACCGGTCGATCCAAAAGTCGTCCAGGTGCACCTGATGGACCGGCCGCTCGTCATCGCCCAGATCCTCGCTGCCCATGACAAACTCTCCAGCGGGGACGAACACCATCTCCGCGCCGTCGGCCTCCCACACCTGTGTCTCCACCGCCGGGGTTGCAGGCGTCGCCGGCGTCGCCGGCGTGATCGCATCCAGCGACGGCGCAACAGTCGGCGAGGGGACCGCTGCCGACGGGCTGGGCACCGTCGCAACCGGTTCGGTCGTCGGAGAGACCGTCGCAGCGGGCGTCGTCGAGGCGTTGAGCAGCAGGAGCGCCAGAACCACGGACACGACCACAATCACGCCGATGGCGACCCCGGCCCACGGGGACGATCGTCTGCGGGGTGGGTGGGGGAGCACGACCGACGTCGAGACGGGCCTGAAGGCAACTGGCGGCTCCGCCGGCGCAGCCTGGCCGTTGCTCTGGTAAGCCACGTCGTGATGGGCAGGAAGCGGGCAGGTCTCCCTCAAGTCCGCCAGGAACGTTTCCATCCGCTGGTAGCGGTCGGCGGGGGACTTGGCCATGGCCTTGAGGATGACGCGCTCCATCTCCTTCGGCAGGTCGGGACGCAGTGTATGGGGGGGCGTCAATGGCTCGTTGATGTGCATGAGGATGACGGCCATGGGACTGTCGGTGGTGAAAGGCGGCCGGCCCGTGACCGCTTCGTACAACACCGCCCCCAGGCAATAGATGTCACTCCGCCTATCCACGGCCAGCCCCTGGGCTTGTTCCGGGGACATGTATTGAGGCGTGCCGACACTGGCTCCACTGGCGGTCAACTGGGTGCTGTCTGTCACCATTTTCACCAGTCCAAAGTCGGAAAGCAGCGGCCAATCCTCCTCGGCCATCAAGATGTTGCCCGGCTTGACGTCGCGATGGACCATGCCCTGCCTGTGGGCGTGGGCCAGCGCGTCCCCCACCTGGGAGACGATGCTGACGGCGTAGCCCAGGTCCTGCGGCCAACCCAGATACCCCATGAGTGTGCCGCCGCTGACGTACTCTGTGACCAGATAGAACACGTCCCCCTGGCGCCCATAGTCAAAGACGGTCAGGATGTTCCGGTGACGCAGCCTGGCCACGGCCTTGGCCTCGCGCTCGAAGCGGGCGACGAAACCTGCGGTCCCAGCCAGGTCACTCGCCAGCACCTTGACCGCCACATAGCGGTCGAGGTTGGGCTGGTAGGCCTTGTAGACGGTGGCCATGCGGCCCCTGCCGACCTGCTCAATGATCTGATACTGCCCGATAGTTGTGCCCTCTAGACCCATCAACACCTCGAATCGGTCGTTCGCTATAGGAATTTTTAGGATTTTGTTTACTTCACAATTTATGTTGTCTATACAGCATATCACATTCTCGCGCCTAAATCAATAGGAAAATACTACTACCCAGGTCGGCCACGACCTGCGGCAACAGCAATGTACACCACTTCCCAACGTCTGTGGGTTACAACTCGGTTACAGGGGAATTTCGTCCTCGGTGCGGAAGCCAAGTTCGGGCCAAGTCCCCGCTCGGAAGAGGGATGGAGGGCTCAACTTGTTGAGGTGGTCGCACAGCGCCCCGAACAAGTTCGGGCATCCAGAACCCGACGCGGGCGGTCGGCGGTCGTTCGTCAGCGGTCGGTGCTCAGCCCTCCCTCAGCGCCCAACCGCGCCCGGCGTCGCTCCCGCTCCCAGGCCGGCAACTCCGCCTCCTCCTGCTCCGACAGCACCGTCCGTAGTTCAAAGATCTGGTCTCGCAGGAGCGCCGCCTTCTCGAACTCGAGGTCCTTGGCAGCCGCCTTCATCTGCTTCTCCAGCTCCCGGATCAGGCGCGCCAGCTCGTCCTTGGGCAACTGCGCCAGCGCCACCCCCGGCTCCCGGTCCGGCGCGGCTCTCTTGCGCAGCCGGTCGGTCAGGTCGCGCACTTCCTTGACGATGGTCGCGGGCACGATGCCGTGTTCCTCGTTGTACGCCATCTGGACCTCGCGTCGCCGCTCCGTCTCATCGATCGCGCGCTGCATCGAGTCGGTGACCCGGTCGGCGTACATGATGGCGGTGCCCCTGACGTGCCGCGCCGCACGGCCGATCGTCTGGATGAGTGCGATATCCGACCGCAGGAAGCCCTCTTTGTCGGCGTCCAGGATCGCCACCAGGCTCACCTCCGGCAGGTCGAGCCCCTCCCGCAGCAGGTTGATCCCGACGACGACGTCATAGGTCCCCAGCCGCAGGTCACGCAGGATCTCTACCCGCTCCAATGTCTGGATCTCGCTGTGGAGATAATGGACCTTGATGTCCAGTTCGCGCAGGTAGCCGGCCAGGTCCTCGGCCATGCGCTTGGTCAGCGTCGTGACCAGCACGCGCTCGCCCCGCCCCACCCGCTCGTTGATCTGCCCGACCAGGTCGTCCACCTGCCCCTTGACCGGCTTGACGACGATCTGGGGGTCGACGACGCCGGTGGGACGGATGATCTGCTGCACGACCTGCTGGCTGTGCTTCAGTTCGTAGGAGCCGGGCGTGGCCGAGGTGTAGATGACCTGGTTGACGTGCGCCTCGAACTCGGCGAAATCAAGCGGGCGGTTGTCCAGCGCCGACGGGAGGCGGAAGCCATAGTCGACCAGCACCGACTTGCGGCTGCGGTCGCCGCGGTACATGCCTCGCACCTGGGGGATCGTCATGTGCGACTCGTCCACGATCAGCAGGTAGTCGGCCGGGAAGTAGTCCATCAGCGTCCACGGGGGCGACCCGGGCGGGCGTTGCTGCAGATGCCGGGAATAGTTCTCGATGCCGGAGCAGTAGCCGATCTCGCGGATCATCTCGATGTCGTACTGGGTGCGCTGCTCCAGCCGCTGTGCCTCCAACAGCTTTCCCCCGGCCTTCAGCTCGGCCAGCCGCAGCTCCAGTTCGGCCTCGATGTCGGCCAGCGCCTGCTCCCGCTTCTCCTCCGGCGTGATAAAGTGCTTGGCCGGAAAGACCTGCACCTCGTCCAGATCGGCCAGCACCTCACCTGTGAGCTGGTCGATCTCGGTGATGCGCTCGATCTCGTCCCCCCAGAAGCCGATGCGATAGGCGGTCTCGCCGTAGGCCGGCACCACCTCCAGCGTGTCGCCCCGCACGCGGAACGTCCCGCGCTTCAGGTCAAAGTCGTTCCGCTCATAGTGGATGTTCACCAGGTGGCGCAGGAGCCCGTCGCGCCGACGGTGCTCGCCCCGCGTCAACTGAACGACGACGCGGCCCCACTCCTGGGGATCGCCGATCGCATAGATGCACGAGACGGAGGCGACGATGACGACGTCCCGGTGGGAAAAGAGCGCGGTCGTGGCGGCCAGGCGGAGGCGGTCGATCTCCTCGTTGATGTCGGCGTCCTTCTCGATGTACAGGTCGTGCTTGGGCAGGTACGCCTCCGGCTGGTAGTAATCATAGTAGGAGACAAAGTACTCGACCGCGTTGTGGGGAAAGAACTCGCGGAATTCGGCGTAGAGCTGGGCGGCGAGCGTCTTGTTGTGGGCGAGGACGAGCGTCGGCTTCTGCACATCCTCGATCACCTTCGACGCGACGTAGGTCTTGCCGGTGCCGGTCGCACCCAGCAGCGTCTGGTGCTTGTGTCCTGTGCGGACGCCTTCCATCAGCGCGGCGATCGCCTCCGGCTGGTCGCCGGTGGGCTGGAACTCGGAGACGAGTTGGAAGCTGGGCATATGGCACTCCTGTATGGTCGACGCAATTCAGCAATATGGATGGCAGCACAAGATGGGTCTGCTTTTCCGACCACGTGTTGCGTATTGCGTATTCCGTGAGGACTCTGATGTCACGCAACACGCAGCACGCAACACGTTTTAGAACGTCAGTTCGACTGCATTATACACCAGATTGGCATAGATCGCCAGAGGAGTGAGCGTTCGGATTTTAGCAGTTGTCTCACATTTCTTTGACGCAATGTGAACAGAAATGTGCTACGATGGGCACACCCGCCAGTTGAGCCAGGTCACTCACAGAGCACGCCACCGCCGAGCGGCCGGTCCGCGTCGGCGCGCCTGGCCACACGAGGGTCTTTCACTCCACTGGGGGAAAATCACCGGCCAGCCAATGAGGCTAGCGAGTCCTGCTATGGCAGATGAAACCATACTCATCGTCGAAGACAACCTGCTGAATCGCAGGCTTCTGGAGATCATCCTGCGGCCCCATGGCTATCGCCTGCTGGTCGCCGTAAACGGCGTGGAGGCAGTTCGGATCGCCACCTGCGAGCAACCGGACCTCATTTTGATGGATATGCAACTGCCCAAGATCAGCGGGTACGATGCCACCAAGATCCTCAAGTCGCAGCCAGAGACGGCGCACATCGCCATCGTGGCGCTCACCGCACAGGCCATGGAGGATCAGCGCCAGCGAGCGCTGGCGGTCGGCTGCGATGATTATATCGCCAAGCCGATCGACACCCGGGCTTTTCCAGACCAGGTGCGACAGTACCTGGAATCGCGATCGGCCAGAGGATGAGACGCAGACCCATACATCACACCATCACCCTTCAGAGGCGCCATTCCGATGGCACGTCGTGGCGGGGTTCTTGAGCGGGCGGGCGCGTAAGGAACTGGAAACTGCCATGAAGGAACGCACAACCGAGCCGGCGCGGGAAAACGAACAGCCACGATCGGAGATCACCGGCCACGAGCGGGCGCAGGTGAAGCTTTTAGACGTCGAGCGTTGCTTACCGACCTTGCTGGATAGCCTCCACATGGTCGCCGTGGCCCTGGACCTGGAAGGCAACGTGGCCTATGCCAACCCCTGTCTGCTGGAACTCACAGGGTACACGCTTGACGAGGTACTGGGAAAGAACTGGTTCCAGACCTTTATCCCGGAAAGGGATCGTCCTGCACCGGACACACCGTTTGGCAAAATCCTGGAGACCGGGCACCGTCCTCACGATCAGACCCTCATTCTAACCAGGGACGGCGATGAACGGCTGATCGACTGGAACAACACGGTGCTGTTCGACGAGCGTGGGAAGCCGGTAGGCGCGGTGAACATCGGCGAGGACGTCACCGAGCACGCGCAGGCCGAACAGGCGCTGCAACGCCGCAACCTGGAATTGGCCGCCCTCAATACAGTGGCCCAGACGCTGTCCGCCTCGCTGGAGCTGCAGGATCTCCTCGACAGGGCGCTCTCGAGCACCGTCAGCGCGCTGGGATTCGCCGCCGGCTGCATCAACCTGGCCGATGAACGCACGGGGAACCTGGCACTCGCCAGTCACACGGGCCTCTCCCTGCCTCTGGTCGAGCACCTGGAGACCCACGGCGTGGGAAGCACGCTGTGTGACCCGGTCTCTGGGACCGACCCGGTCTCTGGGACCGACCTTGTCTATCGGGAAGGGACCATCCTTGGCCTGGAAGACCTGCGCGAGGGTGCGCCCGCCGGATGTCTGCCATCCGCGGATGCCCAAAGGCTGTTACAGGCAGGGTTACGATCATACACGGGCGCAGCGATCGTCTACCAGGACCAAGCGCTGGGCACCCTGTGCCTCTTCGACACCAAACCCCATCCGGTCTCCGAGACGGACTATGTGCTGCTGACCGCCATATGCCAGCAGATCGGCGTGGCTGTGGAGAACGCCCGTCTTTTCAGAGACGTCGCGCGAGAGCGGGAAGTGGCCCAGACGCTGCTCAACACCGCCGAGGCCTTGAGCACGACACTCCAACTCGACAAACTGCTGGAACGCGTCCTGGACGAACTCCAGCGGGTCGTGCCCTACGACGCAGCTTCCATCATCATGCTACGCGAAGCAACCCCCCCACGCGGCGGGGGGTCCGGTGACAGCTCACCGACCGGGATGTCCTCATCCACCGCTGCCTGGATCGTCGCCTCGCGTGGCATGGAGCGAATCCCATCGAAGACCGGGATGTCCCCATCCACACGGACCCTGTTGAAGGAGATCCCGCCGGTGGCGCAGGTCGTGCGTGAACGTGGTCCGGTCATCGTCCCGGACGTGCACGGCGGTACCGACTGGCTCCCTGTCGAGGGACTTGACCCGGACCGGGATGTCCCCATCCACGTGCGCTCCTGGCTGGGTGTGCCTTTGATCTCCAAGGACAAGGTCATCGGCGTGCTGGTGGTAGACTCCCATCGCCCCGGCGCGTACGACGAAGGGACAGCCCGCCTGGCCTTTGCCTTCGCCCACCAGGCAGCGCTGGCGATTGAGAACGCCCGCCTGTACGAACAGACGCGAGCGCAATTGCGTGAGGCCACCCTGCTGCACAGCGTGACGGTGGCGCTCTCGTCCACGCTGGACATCGAACAGATACTGCCTTACATGGCCCGCAGCCTGTGCAAGATTCTGAACAGCACCAGCGTCCAGATCTATGGCCTGGACGAGGCAGCCAAGAGCATCACCGTCGTCGCCGACTACGCGGCTTCGGAAGCCACGGAGAAGGAGCACCGCTCGGAACTGGGCCGGACCTACACACTCGCCGACTTCCCCGGCGAGGCAGCGGGGCTGATCCAGGACCGGGATGTCCTCATCCGCCGTCGCCCTGTGCAGATCCAGGTGGACGACCCCGAGTTGGACCCGCGCGAGCGGGCCAAGCTGGAAGCCCGCGGCGCGCAGGCCTCGCTGCTTCTGCCGATGGTGACCCGCGACCACGTGGTGGGCTGTGCTCAAGTATGGGACAGCCAGGGCCCCCATCGCTTTACCGAGGGCGAGATCGCAGTGGGCCAGACGCTGATCCAGCCGGCGGCTATCGCGATGGAGAACGCACATCTCTTCGAGGAGACACAACGCCGGGTAAGCGAGCTTCAGTTTCTCCACGACGTGGGCCTGGCCGCCGCCGCCGGGGTGCGCCTGGAGGACACGCTACAGGCCGCTGCAGAGGCCCTGGCCGCTGCCATGGAGGGCACCCACGTGGCGATCCTGCTGCTGGAGTCAGAAGGCAGCACGTTGTGCCTGGAGGCAGGCGTCGGCTACCCGCCCGACCTGATCGGGAATCTGCGCCTCGAATTAGGACAGGGGATCACTGGTTACGTGGCACGATACGGCCAGCCTGCGCTCGTCCCCGACGTCCGGCTGGACCCCCGCTATTACGAAGGGACCCCCGACACGCGCTCCGAACTGTGCGTCCCTCTGGTCGTCGGCCCGTGGGTCATCGGCGTCCTCAACGTCGAGAGCCCTCAACCCAACGCCTTCACGGAGGACGATCAGCGGCTGTTGAGCACGCTGGCCAGCAACCTGGCCGTGCTCGTGGAACGTGCCCGCCTGTTCGAGGAAGTCGAGGCAGCTCGGACTGAACTGCAGCAGCGAGCGGAGGCACTGGAGGAGGCCAACGTTCGCCTGCAGGAACTCGACCGGCTGAAGGACGAGTTTCTCGCCAGCATGAGCCACGAACTCCGCACGCCGCTCAACTCTATCATCGGCTTTTCCGAGGTGCTGGTCGATGGGCTGCTGGGCGAGATGAGCGATGAGCAGAAGGAGTGCGTACAAAACATCCACGCCGGCGGGGAGCACCTCCTGGCGCTGATCAACGACATCCTCGACCTGTCGAAAATCGAGGCCGGACGCATGGCGCTGGAACCGACGACTTTCGACGTCGCGGACTTACTGGCGGAGGTAGAGGCAGCGACCACGCCGCTGGTGGAAAAAAAGTCCCAGGTGCTGACAGTAGAACGGGACGGCGACCTGCCACGTCTGACTGCGGACCGCACGCGGACCAAACAGGTGCTGCTCAACCTGCTCAGCAACGCCTACAAGTTCACGCCGACGGAAGGGCACATCACGCTTTCCTGTCGCCTGGCCGACCCATCCACGATCCTGTTCTCCGTCGCTGACGACGGCATCGGCATCAAACCCGAGGATCAGGAGATCGTCTTTGAGGAGTTTCGCCAGGTAGATGGCTCGCACGCGCGGGAGATGACGGGCACAGGATTGGGATTGGCCATCAGCAAGCGGTTGGTCGAGATGCACGGGGGCCACATCTGGCTGGAAAGCGAATACGGTCACGGCGCGACCTTCTCCTTCCAACTCGCGCTCGGCGGCCCGCCAGCGGCGGAACCGGAGCCGTCTGGTCAAGCCACGTCGCCCTGAGCATGCAAGACGTTTCCGAAATAGAGCGCCCGGATGTCTGCCATCCGCCGCTATAGACCAGCCGGCTCCACGTGCACGAAGGCCAGGTCCACCTCCGGCAGCGCCTCAACCTTCGCCTGTACCTGGTCAGCAATGGTGTGGGCCTGGTGCAGCTCCACCTCGCCGTCCACATCAACGTGCAAGTCCACCCGTAGACGCGGCCCGACGTAGTCAGAGATGACCTGGTGGACACCGAGAACGCCTGGCACAGCCGACGCGGCGGCGACGATCTGGTTGGCTAGTTCCGGCGGCGCCGAGCGCCCGGTCAGATAGCCCAGATTCTCGTACAGAATCTCCCAGGCCGTGCGAAAGATCCATAGGGAAACTGCCACACCGGCCACCGGGTCGAACAGCGGATGGACCAGGCGGGAGGCCCACACACCGAGCAGTGCCGCGGCAGAGGTCAGGACGTCAGCCAGGTTGTCGCGGGCGCTGGCATCGATCGCAGGACTGTGGGCCAGCCGTCCGATACGTCCCACCCACAAGAACATCGCGACCTTGACCACCACGCTGCCCAGCAGCACAGCCGTGGGCCAACCTGGCACAATCGGAGCCGCGCCCGAAAGAAAGCGCAGCACACTCTCGCGCATCGCTGTGAAACCCGCCGCTCCCATCGCAGCGACGATCAGCAGGCTCACCAGCGGCTCGATGCGGCTGTGCCCCTGTGGATGGGACTCGTCTGCCGGCCGCTGTGCCAGGTAGAGCCCGGCCGCCATCATCAGGCTATACAGCGTGTCCGAGAGCGAGTTGGCAGCATCCGATAGCACCGCGCTGCTGCCCGAAAACCATGCGACCGCTCCCTTCGTCGCCGCCAGGAGAACGTTGCCTGCGACGGCGATCAAAATCGCCTCTCGATAGAGATGCTGGCGACGAGGGTCAGACAACTCTCGCCTCACGTACTGCAACACCATTTTCACCATCTTCGGACGTCCGCGTCCACTTGCTCGAGTAAGCCGTGCCTGATCAAACCTCAAGGGCCACCAAGGTGGCCGACACCTCAACAAATGCAGATGGTCCCTAACACACGTTGCGACCGCGGCGGCCGGCATGATACCACGCCCGACCGATCTTTACAATTGCACTACGTGTGCTAAAATAGCGCCCACGATGAGTAGACCCCACCTACTGCTGAGTAGACCCCACTTACTGCTGGCTTCCCGATCCCCCCGGCGCCGAGAACTGGTGGGGCTGCTGGGGTTACCCTTTGAGATGACGGTGGCGGACGTGGCCGAAGATCCTCTGGCGAACGAGCCGCCCGCCGTGACCGTCGCCCGGCTAAGCCAGGCCAAGGCTCGCGCCACGCCTGCGACCCCGTCGTCCTGCTCTGAGCCAGGCCCAGGTATCCGTTCCTGTCCCAACCCCCCGACCGCTGCCGGGCCGTCCGCGGGCCGCCCGTCTGCGGCCGGCCGCGTCGACGTCATCATCGCCTGCGACACCGTCGTCGCCCTGGACGGAGAGGTTCTGGGCAAGCCATGCGACGCGAGCGAGGCGATCGATATGCTGCGTCGTTTGCGCGGGAGATCTCACACCGTCTACAGCGCCGTCACGCTGCTGGAGTTCGCCACCGGCCGGACGTCGACCGACGTGGCCGAGACCCGGTTAGTGATGCGCACCTACACTGATGCCGAGATGGCCACCTACGTCGCCAGCGGCGACCCCCTGGACAAGGCCGGCGCCTACGCCATCCAGCATCCCGGGTTTCATCCGGTCGCCAGGTACCAGGGCTGCTACGCCAACGTGGTCGGGCTCCCGCTCTGCCATCTCACCCGCTGCCTGCGGGCCTTCAGGATCGAGCCGCTCCACGACGTTCCCGCTGCCTGCCAGGGCCACACCGGCCAGCTCTGCCCGGTCTATGCGACCATCCTCGCTGGACAGCCGAATCAGCAAATGGCAAACGACAGATGACGGAATACAAATCACAAATGGCAAATCTGCAATCCATGATCATCGCTGTGCTGCTACTGGTGAGCTGCAGCAACTCCCCGACCACCGTTCCCTTCACTCCCCCGCCAACTCCCGTCCCTACCCCCACACCCACCCCGCCGCCGCCCTCGCCCGACGCAACTGCCGCCGTCTTCCTGGACGCCTGGGAGGCGGGCGACTATGGGACGATGTACGCGCGCCTCTCACCCACCAGCCAGGCGGCCATCGACGCCGAGAGTTTCACCCAGCGCTACCAGAACGCGATGGCCACCGCCACCGTGCTCACCGTCACCAAGCGCCTTCACTCCGCCCTGCGGGAAGGTGACCAAGCCCACGTCTCGTTCGAGTTGCGGTTGGACACGGCACTCGTCGGCACGTTGATCACCGATACAGTGATGTCGCTCAGCCTGCACGAGGGGCAGTGGTGGGTAGATTGGGACCCGGGGCTGATCTGGCCACAACTGGCGGGCCTTCACCCGCTCCCTGCGGGCGGGCACTATTTTCGGATGGAATACATCATTCCCGCGCGGGCCAACATCTACGATCGAAATGGATTGGGCCTGGCAACCGAGGGCACGATCGTCACACTCGGCGTCATCCCCGGTCAGATAGCGGACGAGAACGCGCTCCTGGAGGCAGTGGCATCAGTCACAGAGCTCTCCCCGGACGAGATCCGCGGCCGGTACGTCGCCACCCCCGCCGACTGGAAGGTCCCCATCGCCGACATCTCCGCCGAGGTGAGCGTGGAGCACAACAACTTGTTGTCGTCCATCCCCGGCATCTACCGGGACGAGAAAGAAGGACGCACCTATCCTCACGGGAACGTCGCCCCCCACGTCGTCGGCTGGGTGGCCCCGGTGCCGGCCGAGCAACTGGATGCCTACCGCGCTCGCGGCTACCGGGGCGACGAGTGGGTGGGCGTCGCCGGGCTGGAGGCGTGGGGGGAGGAGATTCTGGCTGGTCAGCACGGCGGCGTGCTCACCGCCGTCACATCGACGGGCGAAGAGGTCACGACGGTGGCGGAGCGCCCAGCGCTGCCCAGCCGCACTGTCCACACCACCTTCGACCGGGACTTTCAAGAGCAAGTCCAGCAGATCCTGGGCGGCCGTAGAGGGGCCATCGTCGTGCTCGACGTCCACAGCGGCGCGGTGCGGGCACTCGCCAGTGGACCGGGCTTCGACCCCAACGTCTTCGTCGGTCCGGCCGGGGCGGTGGGCCGCGCTCAGATTCTGGCCGACACCCGCCATCCGCTTTTCAACCGCGCTACCCAGGGCACCTACCCCTCCGCCTCTGTGTTCAAGATCATCACGATGGCAGCGGCGATGGAAGAGGCGGGGATGGATCCGGCCCAGACGTTCTTTTACTGCCCCGGTTACTGGGAGGGGCTGGGGCCGGCGTCTCGCAAAACGTGCTGGAAAACCGAGGGACACGGCGACATCAGCCTCGAGGACGGTCTGACGGCCTCGTGCGACGTCGTGTTTTACACCGTCGGACAGACGCTCGACGGTGTGGGACCGGACGTGCTCCCCCGGTTCGGACGGGGCTTTGGTTTCGGCGAACCGACCGGGCTGGAGGGTGTGCTGGAAGAGGGAGGGCTGGTGCCCGATCCTACCTGGAAGGCCGACAACGTCGGGGAAATCTGGTGGGTGGGCGACACGATCAACCTGTCGATCGGGCAGGGCTACCTGCTGGTGACGCCACTGCAGGTGGCTCGCATGATCGCAGCGGTCGCGAACGGAGGCACGCTCTACCGTCCCTACATCATCGAGCGCATCGGCCCAGCCGGAGACGCGATCCCCGAGCAGGCGACCCAGCCCCAGGCGATCGGCACGCTGCCGCTCAGCCCGGAGCACCTGGCGGTCATCCAGGAGGCGCTGCTGGGCGTGACCACCAGGTCCATCGGCACTGTGCCCCATCGCTTCGCCGGGCTGAGTATCCCGGTCGCCGGCAAGACCGGCACGGCCGAGGTCGGTGGGCCAGATACCATACCCCATTCCTGGTTCGCCGCCTACGCGCCGGCCGGTAAGCCCCAGATCGCCATCGTCGCGCTGGTGGAGAACGCCGGCGAGGGTTCGACCGTGGCCGCGCCGCTCGTGCGCCAGGTGGTGGAGGCCTACTACGGCCTGCCCCTCTCCCCGCTGCCGCCGCAGGCGGAGGAGGATTACGTGCCGCCCACGCCGACCCCGGAGCCGTGACGACGATTGGTCATTGGACATTGGTCATTGGTCATTGGTCCTGCACCCCAGGCTCTGCCAGGCGCAGTGCGACGTACGCTGGACGGTAGGACCGGTCGGGCCGCAGCAGGCTGTAGGCGGAGACCGGGTCGCCCTGCCCCCAGATGGTCGCCAGGTTCAGGTTCCACAGGAACATCGGCCCCACCCAGGATCGCTCGTCCCCCATCCGGAAAGCACGTACCACATAGTCCGCCTGCTGGGCCTCGCCGACCTGGAGCCCGTACTCCCAGCCAGTTGTGTCCATCGGCCCCATCCCCTCGGTTGAAGGCCAGCCGAACTCTGTGACCCAGATCTGGTGCCCGGTGTCGCCGTAGGCAAGCATGATGGCGTGGTAATCCTCCAGCGTGTCGCGGAAGAAGAAACTGGGATGGCCGTTGTGGCTGGAGGCGGCGTGTGCCGGGTCATCCCAACTCTCGTCGGGTGGGTTGGCGAAGCCGTACGGGTGCGCGCCGATGCCGTCCACCCACTGCCCGATGCCGGCCTCGTACATCCCCCGCAGGAAGACGCGGTCGTCGATCGCAACCACGCCGTCGTTGATGCCGGTGACGGCCGGTGCGCCACTAATGACGAGCGCGTCCGGATCGGCAGCCCGCACAGCTTGAGCTCCCTCGGCGACCAACGCGACGAAGCGGGCCGGATCCAGCACGTCGCCCCGCCACTCGCGGGCCAGGTTGGGCTCGTTCCACAGCTCGTAGGCCGCGACCCGGCCCCGGTAGCGAGTCGCCAGTTGCCCCATGAAGCGGCCAAACTCGGCATAGTCGGCCGGGGGTCCGGTTTCCAGTTCGGAGACGCGGGTCCAGTCGGGAGCGTGGACGACGCCGAGCAGCAATCTGAAGCCGAACGCATCGCACGCGTCTACGGCGCGATCCAGTGGCTCCCACTCAAAGTTGTCCGGCCCGTGCTCGATCGTGTGCCACGTCACCTGCTGCTTGACCCACCCCACACCCAGCCCTTGGGCCCACTGCATCGTCTCGAGCACGTCACCCGCAAAGAGATGCACCTGCACGCCGTAGCCCGGCTTGGGGACCGGCGGCGGCAGCGGCGTGGGCCCGGCAGGGGCCTCCTCAGACGGGGTCGGGATCGGGACGGGCGTTGCGGTGGGAACAGGGGACGACTCACCCCTGGTAACAACTGGGAGATAGACGATGTGCGCTGTCTGGTGAGGGAACGGGATTGAGGTTGGTTCAACCGACGGGATTGGGGTTGGTTCAACCGTGGGCGGAGGGCCTCCAAGACAGCCAATCAGTAAGGCGCACAGGCTCACGACGAGCGCCACCCGTCCCAGGTTGTTGCGGCATAAGCGGTAGCCGTTGTGCATCGTCGGCCCATTGTAACTGTAAGTGCCACGTTGTCAACCGGGATCTGTCCAGCAAAACCAGTCCCAAACTGGCGACACCCTCCCAGACATCCACCCATCCGCCAGCCCGCTGTCGTTCACAATGAGTAAACTCTCCCGTCTTGTCCCATCGGGTTTTCCGAAACCCGCGTTGACTTGCGCCCCGTACCATAATGAGTATCATGAAATCATCACACAGGAGGTACACCATGGGCGACAATCTCAGAGACCTGTTGCAGATCTCACCATCATGCCTGAACGAGATCAACGAGCTATTGCTCGATCCCGACAATCGGGCGATCAACACCTTCCTCGAGATAGTCGAAAAGTACGGGACACCTGAGGAAATCAACCGCAAGGCAGAGGAAGCACGCCGTCTTCCCAACCTGATGGCGCGCCTGGAAGAGGTAGCGCCCTCCTACGTCAAGGACCTGGAGTGGTTGACGGAACAACGGGACCGGGGCGTTTTCATCAGCGTGGCCGATTATCGCCGCAAGGTTGTGGGGGAAAAGGCCGACGGTATGGACTGGGACACGAGCATGGCCGTCACGCTGGAAATCAGCGCGCTCCAGTACTTTCCCTTCCTCATCGCGGAGGCCAAACAGGCCATTGAGCAGGGCGAACTGATGCCGGGTCGCTTTATCCGCGTGCGCAAGATGAAGGAGCAGGAGGCCGACGGCGACGTCCTGGCCGTGGCGGCTGGCGTCCAGATCGTCGGCGCCAGCTACGTCGAGACACTCGACACCAAGGGCACCGACGGCTCCAACGTCCACCTGGGAGGACCGGATACCATCACCGGCTACTTTGGCGGCGTCGGGCAGCCCAACGAGTACGCACTCAAGTGGCTGGACGAGTTCCTGTACTACTATACCACCTACGGCGTCAAGCAGGTGCTCAACATCAACCCGGGCACGGTGTTCCTGGGGTACCTTTTATACAAACTGGGCGTGGACAACGAGTTCAAGATCTCGGTCTTTATGGGCAACGACAACCCGTACGCCGCGCTCTGGACGCTGATCGGGGCCAAGCTCTTTTCCCGCCCGGACAGCACCAGCCCAGGGCTAGGCACTAGCCCCCTCATCGGCTTCAACTGGTCCAACTCGGTGAACAACGAGACGATGGAGATCACGGCCCAGATTCGTCGTGACCTGGGTTTCGAGGACGTGGTGCGCTTTGAGCATCACATCACCGAGACCTTCAAGTCCATCGTGCGCCAGCCGTACGACCGGCTCGCGGAGCTGGTGGAGATCGCCGATCACGTGGCCAACATCTCGGCCAAGCACGAAGGCGCGCCGCCAGAGGTCGAGCAGACGCGCGAGCACCCGTCGGACATCCTCGACTATTTCCGGGACAAGAGCGAGATCGAGGAATCAGGCCACATGCCCTACATGCTGCGCAACTACCTGGACAAGCACGACTCGGTCAACCGCACCGCCCGGGCGCTGACGGAGCACGGGCTGGCCTTCATTGCAGCGCAGAACTTGCACAGATAAGGGTTTCAGGTTTCTACCTTTCAGGTTTCAGGTTGGTGAACGCCAAACCTGAAACCTGAAACTTTATCCGTCTTAATCCTCCTGATCCGTGTCACGCCCGGACCCCACCAGCCCCCGGCCGTAGTCAAACCCCATCTGGAACGCTTTCATATTCAGCTCTTCCGTCCCCTTGGGCACACGTTCGAGGATCGCCTTGCGCATCCCAGCCTCGGAGACCACCTCGGTCAGCGCGGTCAATGCCCCCAGCATCACGATATTGGCCACGATCCGCCGCCCCAGTTCGTGCTCGGCGATGCGGGTCGCGGGGATGGGAATGACCTGCTGACTCCCCGCTGGATCCGGCTCCACCAGGTCGCTGTCAATCAGCAACACGCCCCCCTCTGCCAGGTGGCCGTGGTACGTGGTGTACGATTCCTGCGACATCGCCGCCATCACACAAGGGCGGGTGACGTGGGGGTACAGGATCGGATCATTCGAGATGATCAGCGCCGTGCTGCAAGCCCCCCCCCTCGACTCGGGGCCGTAGGACTGGGTCAGCGTGACCTCCCGCTCATCGTACAGCGCCGCCCCTGCGCCGGCGATCTTGCCAGATAGGATGATGCCCTGCCCCCCAAAGCCGCACAGCAGGACCTCCAGACTCCCGGCCGCACTCTCCAGACACTTTGCGTGGGAGATCGGCGCTCGGAGCTGGCCTCCGACCGCGGTCGGCCGGGCGGCCGCCCGCGTCAGACCCAAACCTGGAACCTGAACCCTGAAACCCTCACCTGTGCCGTGCGACTCCAGCTCCACTGGCGGACGGTGAAGCAACCCCAGTTCATCCGAGGGGTGCAACTCCCCGAACTTTTCCCGCATCCGGTCCTGAAAGGTGGGACGCTCGATGTTCACGAACTCCCCACAGATGATCTCCCCGCCCAGGTCGATGTCCACCTCCCAGGGTTGGGCGTCACGACGGATGACCGCCTTCTGGTGATAGTACTCGATCATGTCGCTGCCATACTGCCGCCGGTTAAAGCGCCCGTAGAGCGTGGGACACGGAGAGATGACCTCGACCACGCTAAAGCCCGGCTTCAGCAGTGCTTTGTGCATCGCCTTCTCCAGCCGGCGCGCGTGGAGCACGGTCCAACGGGCGACGTACGTTGCACCAGCCGCTGCCGCCAGGTTGGGGACGTTGAACGGGTGCTCCAGGTTGCCCTGCGGTGAGGTGCTCGTGCGAGCGCCCGTCGGCGTCGTCGGCCCCATCTGCCCGCCCGTCATCCCATAGTTAAAGTTGTTGACGCAGATCACCGTCAGGTCCATGTTGCGGCGGGCGGCGTGGATGAAATGGTTGCCGCCGATGGCGATCAGGTCCCCATCGCCGGAGAAGACGACCACCTTCAGATCGCCGTTTGCCAGCTTGAGCCCTGTGGCGAAGGGAATCGCCCGTCCATGCGTCGTGTGAAAGCCATCCAGCCGCAGGTAGCCCGCCACCCGTCCGGTGCAGCCGATGCCCGAGACGATCGCCACCTTGTCCAGATCAAGCCCCGACCGCATCAGCGCGCTGGTGAAGCAACTCAGCGCCGTACCCAGCCCGCAGCCAGGGCACCAGATGTGCGGCAGTCGCTCCGTGCGCAGCAGGTGATCCATCGGATGGCGTTCGATCTCCTCCAGCGTCGGCACGCCTGCCAGTTCGTCCTCCATCTCTCCCCTTCTCCCCTGCTCCCCTGCCCCCTGCTCCTCTCCTCCCTGGTTCCTGCTTCCTGCTTCCTGCTTCTGCTCCCCTGCTCCCATGCTCCTCTGCTCCTCCGCCCCGACCACTGCCGGGCCGTCCGCGGCCCGCGTCGGCCCCCTGCTCACCTCGCCGCCTCCCGGATCGCGTCCAGGATATCATCCGGCTTGTGGATTTCACCGCCGGGATGGGTGACCGGGATCACGCGCGCCTGTCCACCCGCGCACCGCTCCACCTCCAGCACGATCTGGCCCATGTTGAGCTCCGGCACGACGAACGATTTGACGCGGGCCGCCGGGCGGCTGGCCAGTTGGCGGATGCGATCCTCGGCGAAGGGCCAGACCGTCACCAGCTTGAGCAGTCCCACGCGCAAGCCCTCCTCCCGCGCCAGGCGCACCGGCTCCAGCGCCGTGCGGGCCGAGATGCCATAGGCGACGACCACCACATCCGCATCCTTAACGCCGTCCTCGACCAGATCGATGATATCGTCCCGGTTGTTCCGGATCTTGCCGATGAGGCGCGGAATCAGTTTCGCCTGCGCCGCCGCCGTCGTCTCCGGATAGCCACGCTCGTCGTGGGTCAGGCCGGTCATGTGGATGCGGTAGCCCATCCCCGCGATCGGGAAGGGCGGCACGCCGTCCTCGTCCGGCGCGTAAGGGAGGAACCCGGGCCCGGGCGGCTCCTTTGGCTTGCGCCAGGGATAGATGGGGATCTCGTCCGCCGGCGGGATGACCACCCGCTCGGTCATGTGACCCACCGCCTCATCGGACATCACGAACACCGGGGTGCGGTACTTTTCGGCCAAGTTGAAGGCGTGAACGGTCAGATCGAACGCCTCCTGGGGGGAACCGGGCGCGAGCGCGATGATCTCATAGTGGCCGTGGGATCCCCACCGGGCCTGCATCATATCCGCCTGGCTGGTCAGCGTCGGCAGCCCAGTCGAGGGGCCACCGCGCTGCACGTTGACCACGACGCAGGGGGTCTCGGTCATGATCGCCAGCCCGATGTTCTCCAGCATCAGGCTGAACCCGGGGCCGGATGTAGCCGTCATCGCCCGTGCCCCGCCCCACGCCGCCCCAACGACCGAGTTCATCGAAGCCAATTCGTCCTCCATCTGGATAAAGACGCCGCCGACCTGCGGCAGCCGGGCTGCCATACGCTCCGCGATCTCGGTGGCCGGGGTGATGGGATAGCCGCCGAAGAAGCGACAGCCCGCACATATCGCCCCCTCCGCGATGGCGGTGTCTCCGTCCAGGAAAAACTTGCCCTCCAGCACACCGGGTTGGTCTCGTCCAATGGGTTGGTCTTGTCCAACACGTTCACTCACCTTCGTCCTCCTCCACGATGTAGATACAGAACTCGGGGCATAGCAACTCGCACAGCCGGCAGGCGACACACCGCTCCGGGTGAACGGCCCGCGGAGGATGATACCCCTTCTCGTTCATCTCATCTGAAACCTCCAGCACGTCTCGGGGACAGTAGCGCACGCACAACTCACACCCCTTACACCGCGCCCGGAGGATGTGCGCTTCCCCATGAGGGATGGAGAACTTGTCCACGTCGAGTGGAGTACGCCAGAGTTTCATGTCGACAGTCAATCCTGCTAGCTTGTGGTTTTTCGTTGATAATGTCACTCGAAGGCCGCCTTGACCAGACGTTCGAAAGCCGCTTTCGACGCTGCCTCCACGTCGTCGTGGATGCTGCGTCCGTGGCTGTCCATCGTCACCACCACGGGGAACCCCTCGACGCGGATGACCCAAAAGGCCTCCGGCACGCCGAACTCGTCCTTCTTATAGACCGCCACCACCTCCTTCACCGCGTTGGCGATGAGCGAGGCCGCCCCGCCGACGGCGTGGAAGTAGACCGCGCCGTGCTCCTGGCAGGCCCGCAATGTCCCCGGCCCCATCCCCCCCTTGCCGATCACGCCGCGCAGCCCAAAGTGGGCGATGACCTCCGGCTCGTAGACCTCCTCGCGGATGGACGTGGTCGGCCCGGCGGCGACGAACTCCCACCGACCGCCCTCACGCTGGCGGACCACCGGCCCGCAGTGGTAGATGACGCCGCCGTTCAGCAGTCGCTGCAGTTCCTGGTACAGCGCTCGCTCGTCTTCGGGCACCGCTCGCTCGTCTTCGAGCACCGCTCGCTCGTCTTCGAGCACCGCGTCAGCCCGGATAAACGTCTCGATCAGGTACTTGTGGGCGGCATCCCGCCCGGTGACCATCACGCCCGAGAGTTGTGCCGTGTCGCCGACGTGCAGCGCTCGGATCGCTTCTTCGGAGATCGGTATCGTCAGATCATAAGTCGCCATCAGTGGTTCTCCAAACCCTAAGGGTTTTCTGAAACCCTTAGGGTTTTGTTAGGGTTGTCGACGCCCGTCGGCAGGCCCAGCACATATACGCGATGCTCACAAAGTAACACGCCGGCAGCCGGTGGTAGGCCCCGATCTTGACCCCCAGCACCGTCGTCTTTCCCCCAAAGCCCATCGGCCCGATGCCCAGCTCGTTGCAGTCGCGCCACACCCGCTCCTCCAGCGCCGCCAATTCCGGCACCGGGTTGACGTCGTCCAACCGGCGCAACAACTGCTCCTTCGCGTGCACCATGCCCGTGCCCCGGTCACCGCCGATCGCCACCCCCAGCACCCCCGGCGCGCACCCCTTCCCCTGCGCCCGGGTCACCGCGTCCAGCACCACCCGCCGCACCCCCTCCAGGTCCCGCCCTGCCTCCAGCGGGGCGTGCGGGAGCTTGTACTGCGCCCCCACGTTCTCGCTCCCGCCCCCCTTGAGGAGCAGATCCACCCGCACGGGCTGTCCGCAACCCGCATCGTCGGGCTGTCCGCAGCCCGTGTCCTCCAACTCCTCAAAGTGACACGTGGGAAAGCCCACCCCCAGGTTGTTTCCACTGTTGCGGCCCGTCAGCGCGTCCACCGCGTTGGGCCGCAGATACGCCTGTCGCGTCGCCTCCGCCACCGCTGCCTCCAACTGCGCCCGCACTTCGCGCGTGCTCACCCCCCGGCTGTGGGTGACGTGGAAAATCGGCACCCCTGTGTCCTGGCAGACCGGCGTCGAGTTCGCACGGGCCAGCGCCACGTTCTCCAGGATCGTCGCCAGCGCACCCGCAGCGGCAGAGCCAGCCTCCTCACGCGCCTGCGCCGCCCGCAACGCCGCCTCCACGTCCGCCGGCAGGTCCGTCGACGCCCGGCGGATCAGTTCCACCAAAACCTCGCGCATGTCATCCAACTCGCTCATCTCCTCAATAGACTATCACCTGCGACCACACCATCCGTTTTAATCCTGCCGATCCGTGTTCGGTCACCGCGACCGCTGTGGTCACCTCACTCCGGCCCAGCGCTCCATCGGCCATCTACGACAAACCGGCGCGCAAGCGCAGCGACGCCCCCCCCATCCTCTGGAAGCGACGTAAGCGAAGCGGCTGTCGCCTTCCACACGCGCCCTCCCGGCTGGGCGAACGGTCCACCCACCGTCACCGCCATTCGCCCCAACTGATCCCACGCCGGCACGAACGCTTCGTACGAAAACGTCTTCGTCTCGCCATCGTACGCGTCCACCAGGTACACGCCCCCCTCGTCGTAGCCGACGGCGATGAACGTATGCTGCCACTTGACCACGTCAGACGTCGCGCCATCCGACGACACCCACGTCTCCACACCCGGCAACTGCATATCGTACGTCGCCCACACCATCACCGGGCGCCCAGCAGCCAGCTCCGCCTTCAGGCCATCCAGGTCCCACCCCCGTCGCGCCCGCGCCTCCAGCCCAAAACTGCGCAGCGTCGCTGCCACCGGCTCCACGTACACCCCATAACCCAGCGGTGGCATGCTCCCGGCTGGCAGATCCACGTCGCCCAGAAACCCACGGTGCGGGTTGTCGGACTTGGGCAGGCGGCGGAAAAAGTCGTCCTCCACAAACCCCGCCCCCCAGAACGCAGCCACGTCCGTCGTCGAGCGGGACTCGCAACTCAGGCTATGCTCCTGCGGATGGCCGACCACCCCCTCCACGAACGCCGCAGGCGGCGGCTCGTCGGCCCCGGACGTCCGCGTCCGCGACGGCCCCGTCCGCGACGTCTGCGCCACGGACGTCCGCGTCACGGACGTCTGCGTCCGCTGCGACTGGAGCAGGAACGATACAGCAACGCACAAAATAACGGCCACCGCCGCCCGTCTCACAACTCCCGGACGTCTGCGTCCGCGACGTCTGCGTCCGCGACGTCTGCGTCCGCATCCGCTGCCGCCCCGAAATCCGCCTCCTCCCGATCCGTTTCCATCCTGAAATCCGCGTTCTCTCACAGCGCCTCCAGCGCAGCCACAATCCCCCGCGCCTCCTCGACCGCCCTGGGAGCAGCGTCAAAGACGCCCTCGCCTCTCAAGTCCGCCTCCGTCAACTCCGGATTCGCCGACAAATACCCCAGCACCGGCACCGGGCTCTCGGCCTGGATGAACGCCCAATCACTCTCCCCACGCACCTTGTTCGCCACCGCATACACCCGGTCGATGCCAATGTCCGCCGCCAACTCGCGCACACGCTCCGCCGTACCCAGGCTGCGCCGTCCTGGCTCCACCACCACCAGGAGCGCGTCCACCGCCTGCGCCGTCGCCCGGCCCAGGTGCTCCACGCCCGCCTCCATATCGAGGATCATCATCTCGTCGCGATACAGCAGCAGGTGCGTCACCAACGCCCTCAGCAGCGCGCTCTCCGGGCAGATACACCCGCTGCCGCCCGACTCGATCGTGCCCAGCCGCAGGAACCGGATCCCCTCGTGGGACACACTGAAGCGGTCAGGGATATCGTCTACGCGCGGGTTGAGGCTGAAAAAGCCGCCCGACGTGCCCGGCCTTGCGCCCGTGCGCTCATAGATCAGATCCTCCATCTCGGCCACCGGCGTCACCTGAGCGGCCCGATCGGGCGGGAGCCCCAACGCCTCCGCCAGCCCGCCGGCCGGATCGGCGTCAATCGCGATCACACTGCGGCCCTGCTGTGCATACAAGTGGGCCAGCAGTGCAGACAGCGTCGTCTTGCCCACCCCCCCCTTGCCACTGACCGCAATCTTGTTCAACTCGGTCACTCCACTCCCCTCCATACACCCGGACGTCTGCGTCCGCCCCCTCCCTCATCCGTTCCCGTCCTGGAATCCGCGTTCTCCTGGCGCCCTCACCCCAGCGCCATCTCCACGAACTGCGTCAGATCCAGCACCCGGATCCGCAGCCGCTGCGCCCGCGCCGCCTTGGACAGCGTGCGCACGCACTGCGGGCAGGTCGAGACCAGCACGGTAGCGCCCACCTCCGCCGCCTGCACCACGCGCCGCGCCGCCACGTCCTGCACCAGCTCCGCGTCGAACGTCTCCAGGTTGCCGCCGCCGCCACAACACAGCGCGTGTTCCCGCGACTGCTGCATCTCGACAAACGTATAGCCCGGCACCCGGCGCAGCACCTCGCGCGGTGCGTCGAAAATGCCGCCCTTGCGCCCCAGGTCGCACGGGTCGTGATACGTCACCACCCCAGTGTGCCGCGGTTCCGTCAACTCCAGCCGGCGCTCTTCACCGACAAGTTCCGCCAGCACCTCCGCGGCGTGGACCACCTCGAGGCCCAGTGGTTCGCCTAGCACCTCGGGATAAGTGTGATGCCACATGTGGTAACAAGAGGGGCAGGTCGTAACCACCCTCGGATGTCTGCCATCCGCGCCCACCCCCAGCGCCCGCACCTGTTCCACGTTGTGCCGGATCAGCGCCTCCGCCTGCTTCAACTGGCCCGCCATCAGCAACGGGTAGCCACAGCACTCCTCCTCGTCGCCCAGCGTCGTGAAACGCACGCCAGCGCGGCCCAGCACCGTCGCGAAACTCTGCGGGATGCCATAACTCATCGGGAACATCGCCGAGACGCAGCCCACAAAGTAGACCAGTTCCGCCCGGCTGTCGCGCACCAACCCCTCCGGCTTTTCGGCCAGGTTGTCCGTCCAGGCCAGCCGGGCAGCGTTATCCTCGCCAGAGACGTTGTGGTACGCGCTGACGCGCTCGCCCAGCATGCCCAGCGCCCGAAGCCCTTTGCGCAAAATCTCATTCTCGCCTGTCGGCGGAGCGACCGCGTCCACGCCACCCACCAGGTACCGCTCCTGCATCACGTGCTGGCGCATCACCTCCACCAGACGGCGCACGCTCAGGTTGTGGGGGCAGTGCTGTGTGCAGTTGTCGCAACCCACGCACTGCCAGATGCTGGCATCGGCGGCCAGCGTGTCCTCCAGTCCAAACTGTGTCAACCGCATCATCTGGGCCGGACGATACCGCATCGCCGGGACCGTGGGACAGCCAGAGGAGCAGCGCTCGCACTGGTAACACAGGTACACGTTCTCGCCACACTCCTCGCGGACGCGCTTCGAAAGATCAGTGCTCAACGTAATCGCCATATCCCTCACTCCATCACGCTTCCGTTTCACTCGATCCGTTCCCGTCCTGGAATCCGCGTTCTCCCGCTACGCTCGGGCGTGGCAGCAGGCCCGCCCCCTCCACGATCGGCCGCACCGCCTCCTCCCACTCGACCGCCATGATGTGTATCCCGGCCACCCCCTCGATCTCACGGATCTCCTCGATCTGCTCGATGCAGATCTGGATCCCCGTCTGCCGCCAGGCCTCCCGCCGCGCCTGCTTTTCCTCCTTGGGGATCCCGGCGATCGCTGCCGTCATCCGCTCCACGTACTCATCCTGCACGATCATCCCCGGCACCTGGTCCCGCATATAACGGGCCATCCCCGAGGACTTTAGCGGGCCGACGCCGGCCAGAATGTACACCTTCTCGTGCAGCCCCATCTCCACCACCTGCTTCATGAACTCGCGGAAGCGCGGGATGTCATAAATCAACTGCGTCTGGATAAAGTCAACCCCGGCGGCCACCTTCTTCGCCAGCCGGTAGGGACGGAACTCGAACGGATCGCCAAACGGATTCGAAGCCGCGCCGATGAAAAAGCTGGGCCGCACCCCCTTGATCTCGTCCCCGCACTGGAAAATGCCCTCGTCCCGCATATCCTTGACCATGCGGATCAACTGCACCGAGTCCAGGTCGTGCACGTTCTTCGCCGTCGGGTGGTTGCCGAACACGTTGTGGTCGCCGGTCAGGCACAACAGGTTGCGCATCCCCAGTCCAAAAGCCCCCAGCAGATCGGCCTGGATCGCCAGCCGGTTCCGATCCCGGCACGTCATCTGTACCACCGGCTCCAGCCCTTCCCGCATCGCCAGAACGCCCGAGGCGATACTCGACATGCGGACCACGGCCGTCTGATTATCCGTGATGTTGACCGCGTCCACCGCCTCACAAAGCAGTTTTGCCTTGCGGAAAATGTGCTCGGGGTCAGCGCTCTGCGGTGGCCCCAACTCGCCGGTGACCGCAAAGTGGCCCGCCCGCAGGATCTTTTCCAGGTTGCTGCCCGACTGGGTACCGTTTGTTAGCTCTTCTGCCGTTGCCATAACTCGCCTCACTCCACCTCACCCCGGTTGCCGGGGCCGTCTACCAGCCGCAGATCCTCGCGCACGATCTTGCGCGGACCTCCATCGCGGCTATGCGACCAGTCCTTGGGAGGCTGAATCTCCAGCAATCGATCCACTCTCCCCAGTTTGACCGCTCGCTCCCATATCAGTTGCCAGGCGCATGGGACGTCGGGATCTATCTCGCACACGCCGTTTTGAGAGCCGCCGCAGGGGCCATTCAGCAGTTGCTTGGAACAGCGGGCGATGGGACAGATGCCTCCGGTGAGACCCAAGATACAATCACCACACGCCTGGCATCGCTCCTCCCACACCCCTTGCTCCTCCGGCAGGCCCAGGAAGGTCGTGTTGAGCCCGGGCAGCGTGACCGCGTCGGGAAAGTGCTCGTTCATCGCCTGCACGCCGATGCCGCACGCCAGGCTGAGCACGACGTCGTATCCCTCCAGTCGTTCTCCCAGCGGGTCAAGGTACTCCCACTCACACTGTCGCTGCACCGTGACCTCGTCCACCTCCATCGGATGGCCATCCAGCTTGCTCTTCATCCGCAGCTCCGAGGCCAGGATCCCCACCTCCTTCTCGCCACCGGCGAAGCAGACCGTCACACAGGTACCGCATCCTGCGACCAACACCTTCCGGGCCTCGCCCAGCAGTTCCATAATCTCCTCAAGCGGTTTCTGTTCACCGACAATCATTGTGACCTCCGTTTGGCTCGATGCCTCCCCTCTCCCCCCCCCTGGAGGGGGGGGTGGGGGGGGGTGTGTCTCGTAGCGGGTTGGGTCCCAACTCCCGCACCTTCTCCGTCATCTCCCTCACCATCTCCGCGAACTGCGCTCCCATCGCCGAGGACAGGTTCACCATCTCAATGCGCTCTCCCCCCAGCCCAATCTGGTCGAGCAGGCCAGCGACGTATTTCACCCTCCGTTTCGCGTTTACATTACCCTCCAGGTAATGACAGTCGCCCTCCAGTCAGCCGGCCACCATCACGCCGTCCACGCCGCGCTCAAACGCGTGGAGGACCTCCGTCACCTCGACCCGCCCCGAACAGGGCACCTCGACGATGCGCACGCTGGGTGGGTACTGGATGCGCATGCCCCCCGCCAGGTCAGCGGCGGCGTACGCGCAGTGGCGGCAGCAAAAGGCCAGGATCTTGGGTTCAAAGTGGGTATCGCTCATCTCACACCCCCACCACTTCCATCTCCAACAACGCCCCGGTCTCCGTGATCGCCGCGATCTCCGCCTCCACCTGCTCGTCCCGGTAGCGAACCAACTGGATTGCCCTGGCCGGACACTCGGAGACACAGATGCCGCAGCCGTGGCACTGGGCCGACTCGATGTAGGCCGCGCCGACGATGCCCCCCACCCCAAAGTCCGCCCGGATCTGGGGCACGTCGTACGGGCAGATGCGCACGCAGGTCAGGCACGCGACACACTTCTCCGCGTCCACCTGCGCCACGATGCCACCAACCTCGAGCACATCCTTGCTCACGATCGTCATCGCCCGCGCCGCGGCGGCCTGCGCTTGCACGATCGCCTCGTCCAGGAACTTGGGATAGTGAGCCATCCCGGCCACAAACACGCCGTCGCTGCTAAAATCCACCGGCCGCAGCTTCACGTGCGCCTCCAGGAAGAACCCATCCAGGTCCCTCGGCACCTTGAGCCGCGTCGCCAGTTCACCCGCCCCCTCCGGTGGCACCACTGGCGTGCTCAGCACCACCAGGTCCGGATGCAGCACCAACTCCTCACCCAGCACCGGCTCCCACACCGCCACCTCAAGCTGGGTTTCAGAAAACCCCTTTGGAGATGATAGGTGGGTTTCAGGTTTAAGGTTTAAGGTTTCAGGCTCACCCAACCTGGAACCTGAAACATTGAGACCTGAAACCCTTACCTCTGGTTTGCGGTCGAAATCGTACCGGACGAACACTACCCCCTGGCGCCGCGCCTCCTGGTACAACCGCTCCTTGAAGCCGTACGTGCGGATATCCCGGTATATGACCGTGACCTGCGCGTCGGGGTTGAGCCGCTTGAGCGCCAGCGCGTTCTTGATCGCCGTCGTGCAACAGATGCGGGAGCAATACCGTTCCGCCGGCCCGACGCACAGGATCATCACCACAGATTGCAGATTGCGCCGACCGCAGCGGTAGATGGTTGCAGGTTGCAGATTCCCGGTTTCTGCCAACAGGGCCTCAAACTCCTGCTGCGTGAGGATCCGCGGGTCCGTGCCGTAGCCATACTCCGACCCCCGGTACTCCACGCCGCCCGTCGCCACGATCGTCGCCCCGTGGCGCACCTCAATCACCCCCCTCTCTCCCCCCCCTCCAGGGGGGGGCTGGGGGGGGGTGGGGCCGCGCAACTGCGAGGTGAAATTGCCGGCGAAACCGCTGCTCTCCAGGAACTCGCTCCGCAGATGCACCGTGATCCGCGGATGGCCCTCCACCTGATCGACCAGTTGCTGGTTGAATGCCCGGGGATCGCGCCACACAAGCCTGGTTTCAGGTTTCAGGTTTAAGGTTTCAGGTTCATCGCTGCCGGCTGCGTCGGCGCCACCCAACCTGAGACCTGAAACTTTGAAACCTGAAACCTCCCTCCCCCCCCATTCCGCCAGCATCCTGACATTCCACAGATTACCCCCCAGCCGTTCCTCCCGCTCGACCAGGTGCACCGGGAAACCCTGGTCGGCCAGCGTCAGCGCCGCCGTCATGCCGGCCACCCCGCCGCCCACGACCAGGACCGCCTTCTCCACCAGCACCTCGGTCTTGCGAAGCGGTTCCAATCGCAGCGCCTTCGCCACCGCCATCCGCACCAGGTCCCTGGCTTTCTCCGTCGCCGCGTCCCACGCATCAGGGTGTACCCACGAGCACTGGTTGCGTATGTTCGCCATCTGGAACATGCCGGGGTTCAACCCCGCCTGGCGGCTTGCTTCCTGAAACAACTGCTCGTGGGTCAGCGGCGTGCAAGACGCAACGACGACCCGGTTGAGCCCCAGGCTCAGCGCCTGCTCCGTGATGTGCTGGATCGAATCCTGCGAACACGTGTACAGGTTATCCTCGGCGTGCACCACCCCCGGCAGCGTCGACGCGTACCCCGCCACCGACGGCACGTCCAGAAAGCCGCCGATGTTCGACCCGCAGTGGCACACGAAAACGCCGACCCGCGGCTCCTCCCCCGTCACGTCCCGCTCCGGCGGGTACTCCACCTCCTCAGTCCGTGTCCATCGCGCCCGCGCCAACACCGCCCCCGCCGCCGCCGCCGCGCCGCTCGCATCCACCACCGACTCGGGAATATCCTTCGGCTCGCGGAACGGCCCGACCGCAAATATCCCCGCCCGGCTCGTCTGCAATGGCTGGAAGGGAAGCGTGCGGCAGAACCCGTGCTCATCCAGCTCCACCCCCAGCCGCCGCCCCAACTCCCGCACACCCTCCGAGATCTCCATCCCCACCGAGAGCACCACCAGATCGAACTCCTCCTCGCGGATTAGAGATTGGAGATTAGAGATTGGAGATTTCCCCTGCTCCTCTGCTCCCCTGCTCCCCTGCCCCTCTGCTCCCTTGCTCCCTTGCTCCCCAACATACCTCAAGACGAGATTATGCGTCCTCGGGTCCTCCCTCACGTACGAAATCCGAGAGCGGACGTAGCGCACGCCGTACCGCTCCTGCGCCCGGCGGTAGTACTCCTCGTACCCCTTGCTGAACGCCCGCATCTCCATCATGAACACGTGCACCTCGGTCTCCGGCTCGTGCTCGCGCGCCTGTATGGCCTCTTTGGTCGCGTACATGCAGCAGACGGCCGAGCAGTAGTCGTGGGTCTGATCGCGCGAGCCCACACACTGCAGGAACGCGATCTTTTTCGGCACCTGCCCGTCGGAAGGACGCTGCACGTGCCCCAGCGTCGGCCCAGACGCGCTCAGCAACCGCTCGAACTGCAGCGCCGTCACCACGTTGGGATATCGTCCCCAGCCATACTCTGCCGCCTGTTCAGCCTGGTACACCTCGTACCCGGGCGCCAGCACCACCGCGCCGACCTGAACCTCCTCGACCCGCTCCACCATATCGTGCTCCACCGCGTCCGCCTGGCACGTATAGACGCAACTCAGGCACTCGGAGCACACCCCGCACGCCAGGCACCGCGCCGCCTCCGCCTGCGCGCCACTCTCGTCGTAACCCGCCACCACCTCCTCGAAAGTCGAAACGCGCTCGTCAACCGCCAGCTCGCTCATCGGCACGCGATTCTGGACCTGCACCTCCCCCGCCGCGATTCGCTCCTCAATCTCCGCCCGCGTCAGTTCCACCACCGGCAGCCGAGGCTCGGGCGGCGGTTCCAGCTCCTCCCCCCGCAGATAGCGATCGATCGACTCCGCAGCCCGATGGCCCGAGGCCACCGCCTCAATCACGAACGCCGTCCCCGTCGTCGCGTCTCCCGCCGCAAAAACCCCCCGCCGCGTCGCCGCCAGCGTGTTCGGGTTCACCGCCACCGTCTGCTCCCGCGTGATGCCCACCCCCGCGCTCTCCGGGATAAAAGCCAGACCGGCCCGCTGGCCCACCGAAAAGATCACATTGTCGCAGGGCACGAAATGCTCCGACCCCGAGATCGGCACCGGCCGCCGTCTGCCCGTGTCGTCCGGCAGACCCTGCTCCGTGCGCACGCACCTCATCCCCCCCATGCGCCCGTTCCCATCCCCGATAATCTCCTCCGGTGTCACCTGCCAATGAAACACCACGCCCTCTTCCTCCGCGTGGCGCATCTCCTCCTCGTCCGCCGTCGCCTCCTCGCGCGTGCGCCGGTAATATACGTGCACCTCCGAACCCAGCCGCACCGCCGTACGCGCCACGTCCATCGCCACGTCCCCCGCCCCGATCACCGCCACCCGCGTCCCCAGCTCCGGCGCATCTTGCCCACCCTGCAACTGCGATAGCCGCACGTCGCGCAGGAACGTCGTGTTCAGCAGCACCCCCTCCAGGTCCGCCCCAGGGATAGGCAACCGGACACCCTCGTGCGCCCCCACCGCGACCAGGACCGCCTCGAACCCCTCGGCGAACACATCGTCCAGGTTGTCCACGCGCGTGTTCAACCGCAACTCCACACCCAGGTCCACGATATCCTGCACCTCGCGGTCCACGATCCACGACGGCAGCCGGTACTCGGGCACCCCCACCCGCAACATCCCGCCCGCCACAGGCAGCGCCTCGAACACAGTCACCCCATATCCCAGCTTGCACAAATCCTGCGCCGCCGTCAGCCCGCACGGGCCCGCCCCGATCACCGCCACCCGCCCCGCGCCGGGTTCGCCCGCCCCATCCGTTCCAGTCCTGTGATCCGTGTTAATCCTGCTGATCCGTGTCAAATCGCCCGTTTCGGGCGCGCGCGCTTGCGCATACACCTGGTCCGTGACGAACCGCTTCAGCGCCCGGATGTTGATCGCCTCGTCCAGCTTGCCCCGGTTGCACGCCTCCTCACACCGGTGGTTGCAGATCCGCCCGCAGATGCCGGGGAATGGGTTGTCCTCCTTGATCACCCGCAGCGCGTCCTCGTACCGCCCCTCGCGGATCAGCGCGATGTAACCCTGCGCCCGCTGGCCCGCGGGACAGGCATCCCGACAAGGAGCGATACCCCGCTTCTCGATCGCGTAACCGCTCGGCACCGCCTGCGGGTACAGCTTGTATGCCGCTCGCTGGACCGCCAATCCCTCGTTAAAATGACCCGGAATGATCACAGGGCAAACCTCGGCGCAATCACCACACCCCGTGCACTTGTCCAGGTCGATGTAGCGCGGGCGCGTCCGCACCCGCACCGTAAAATCCCCCGCCTCCCCCTGTATACCAACCACGTCGCTGTCCGTCAGCAACTCGATGTTGCGATGGCGGCCACAGTCCACCAACTTGGGACTGACAATGCACATCGCGCAATCGTTCGTGGGAAACGTCTTGTCCAGTTGTGCCATGTGCCCGCCGATGGCCGACTTGTTCTCCACCAGGTACACCTTGTAGCCAGCCTCGGCCAGATCCAGCGACGCCTGGATGCCGGCAATCCCTCCGCCGACAACCATAGCCGCCCCCACCGTCTTGTCATGCCTGCCACCTGCATCTTTGTCCATCATCTCTCCTCCTACGCCTTGGCCAGGCGCTATGAGAGCCAAGAAAGTGGGTTCGGCCCCAACTGCCGCAGACGCTCTGTCATCTCCTGTATCGCGTTCGCGAAAGTCATCCCCATCCCGCCAGAGACAAAGTACATCTCCAGCCGGTCACCGCCCAACCCGACCTCATCCAACAACTGCTTCGTCCGCTTCACCCGCGCCAGCCCGCGCTTGTTTCCATCCACGTGGTGGCAGTTCCCAATCGGGCAGCCCACCACGCACACCCCATCCGCCCCCTGCTCGAACGCCTCCAGCAGGTAACGCATGTCCGTCTTGCCCGTGCACGGCAGCTTCACCAGCTTGACGTTCGCCGGGTACTTGATCCGCAGCGCGCCGGCCGTATCGGCGGCCATGTACGCACAGTAAATGCACATAAAAACCGTGATCGCTGGCTCGAAACCGTTGCCTGGCCCCTCCTGCTCACTCATAGGCACTCCTTGTCGTCTGGGCGACCGCCGCGGTCGCACGCGGTCGCACCGCTTCTTCTGCCCACGCCCCCAACGGCAGTCCCATGATCTGCTCATCCCGATACGCGACCAACTGGATCGCCTTCGCCGGGCACTCTGCCGCGCACGTACCGCATCCCGTACACAACGAGGGGTCAATCGTCGCCGCCCCCTTGATCTCCCCCACCCCCACGTCCGAATACCGCACTTTGGGGATCCCAAAGGGACACGTCCGCACACACGTCAGGCAACCCACGCACTTGCTCTGGTCCACCACCGAGACCACGCCGCCGATGTACAACCGCGGCGTAGCCAGGATCGTGATCGCCCGGCAGGCTGCTGCCTGCGCGTTCGTGATACACTCCTCGATGAACTTGGGATAATGGGCCATCCCACAGACGAACACCCCCTCCTTCGCCATGTCCATCGGCCGCATCTTCAGGTGGGCCTCCATAAAGAACCCCTCGCTCGAGAGCGGCAGATCCAGGATGCGGGCCAACTTCTCCGTCCCCTCCGCTGGCTCGATCGCCATGCTCAGCGACAACAAGTCCGGGTGCAATGCCACCTCCTGTCGCAGCGAGGGCTCCCACGCCACCACCTCCAACCCCCCCCTCTCCCCCCCCCCCAGGGGGGGGCTTGGGGGGGCCACCCCCACCTGCGGCATATGCGCGTCGTCGTAGCGGACAAACATCACCCCTCGCTGCCGCGCCTCCGTGTAGAACTGCTCCCTGAACCCGTACGTGATAATGTCTTTGTACAGAACCACCACCCGGCATTCCGGGTTCAGCAACTTGATCCGGATCGCGTTCTTCATCGTGTTCGTGCAACACGTCCGGCTGCAATACTCCACCTCGCCCGGCCGCCGCACACACTGGATGAACACGATCTCCTTCAAATCTGCGATCCGCTCCGGCCGGTGCGTGATAATCTCCTCCAGGTCGAGCGACGTCACCACCCGCCTGTCCTGGCCGAGCAAGTACACGTCCCCCCGCCACTCCTGCCCGCCCGTCGCCACGATCGTCACGCCGTGCTCCACCTCCACCTCCCCCAGCGCCGTGCGGACCGTGGAACGGAACGCCCCCAGGCTCCCCTCGTTGGCCACCACCTCCGCGTTCATGATCACGTCGATTCTCTGATGGCCCAGCACCCGATTCGTCAGATCGCGCAGCAACCGCTGCGGGTTGTCCCCTTCCGCCACATAGTAGATGTGCTGCAAATTGCCACCCAGCCCCCCCTCCCGCTCCACCAGCGTCACGTCGTATCCAGCATCGGCGATGTCCAGCGCCACCGTCATACCAGACACCCCGCCTCCGATCACCAGCGCCCGCCGGACGGGCTCGACCGCTTGCTTGTACACCGGCTCGGCCAGCCGCGCCTGCGCCACCGCCAGCCGCACCAACTCCTTCGCCCCACGCGTCGCTCCCGCCGGGTCGTCCACGTGCGGCCAGGCACAATGTTCGCGGATGTTCGCCATCTCCACCAGGTAAGGGTTCAGCCCGGACTGGCGGACGATCCGCTGGAACAACGACTCGTGGGTGCGATGGCTACAGGCCGCCACGACCACCCGGTTCAACCCGTGCGCCTCGATCGCCTGCCTGATCTGCTCCTGCCCCTCATCCAGGCAGGCATAATCCGTCGTCTCGACGTGAACCACGCCCGGCAAGCCGGCGGCGAAATCAGCCACCCGTTCCGTGTCCACCGTCCCCGCGATGCTCGGATAGCAGCGACACACGAACACGCCCACCCGTGGCTCCTCCCCTGTCACGTCCCGCTCCGGCCCCAGTTGGCCCGGCTCACACAGGAACGGATACTCCCGCCCATACGCCCTGCCACCCACCTCGCTCGACAGCAGTCGCATCACGTCACCCGCCGCGCCCGCCGCGTCCAGGATCGTCTCCGCGATCTCTTTCGGCGAGGCAAACGTCCCACACACATAGATACCCGGCCGGCTCGTCTCCAGCGGGGAGAACTTGTCCGTCTCGCAGAAACCATAGGGATTCAGCTCAATCCTCAGCAGGTCGGCCAGATCTCGAGCCCCCTTCGGTGGCCTCGCCCCCACCGAGAGCACCACCATCTCGAAGCGACCCTCGACGAACCTGCCGTCCGGCTCCGGGTAACGCAGAATCAAGTCGTGCGTCTCCGGGTCCTCCGTGATCGCCGAAATACGGCACCGCGTGTACTCCACCCCATATTCCTTCTGCGCCTGCTCATAGTAGGCGTTGAACTCCTTGTTAAACGCCCGCTCGTCCATCATGAAAATCTGGCAGTGGACGCCCCCAGCCTCAACAGACGACCGCTGCTTGGCCAGCATCGCCTCCTTCGTGGCGTACATGCAGCAGATCGACGAACAATAGGGATGCTTCTCGTCTCGTGAGCCCACGCACTGCAGCCAGGCGATCCGCCGCGGCAACGCCCCGTCCGAGGGACGCATCACGATCCCCTCCGTCGGCCCGGAGCGGCTGGCCAGCCGCTCGTACTGCATCGAGTGGATCACGTTCGGATAGCGACCATACCCCAGCTCCTCGTACTCCGTCGGGTCCGATATCTCATACCCCAGTGAGAGGATGATCGCACTCACATTGAGATCAGAGTCCGTCTCCTGCTCGCCCAGATCGATCGCCCCGGTGGGACACACCGTCTCGCAGCGACCGCAACTTTCGCAGCGCGGCACCTTGTCCACTACGTAACTCTCTGGCAGCGCCCGCGGCGCCATCTTGTAGACCGCCTTGCGGGCCGCCAGGCCCACCTGGAACGGGCTGGGCAGCGACACCGGGCACACAGCCTCACACAGCCCGCAGTTGATGCACCGTCCCGCATCCACGTAGGTCGGACGATGGTGCAGCGTCACCGTGAAATCCCCGGCATACCCCGCCACGTTGATCAGGTCTGTGTTGACCAGGATTTCGATGTTGGGATGCAGGTTGTTGTCCAGGAAAGCCGGCGAGATCGCCGGTCGCGTGCAGCCATAGCCGTGGTCGGAGGTACCCCGGCACAGGACACAGTCGTGCGTGGGAAACATATAGCCCAGTTGTGCCACCCGGCCGCCCAGCCAGGGCAGCGTCTCCACCAGGTAGGCCTTCAGGCCGGCCTCGGCCAGATCAATCGCCGCCCGCATGCCGCCCACGCCACCACCAACGACCAAAACAGCTCCCACAGGCTCCTTGCGCATCAATGTCTTCTCCTTGTCGTTATAAGCGCAGCGACGCGCACTAAGCGAAGCGACGCTCACCCCCACCGTGTGCAATCGGGCAGCAGGGCGTCCTATCCGTCTTAATCCTGCCAATCCGTGTCAAAACGTTTACTCCCGCCGCGTATAATCGGGCAGCAAGATCGGGGCGATCACACCTGGCTCCACCCCGGCCTCCTCCAGCTCCCGGTTCCAACCCTCCACGTGAGCCAACGAGGGCTTCCCCAACTTTACCCCCGGCACGTAGCTCGCGGCCGAGCGACCCGCGCGCCGCCCGAAAACTGTGATCTCCAGCAAGCTGTTGCCCATCAGCCGGTTATGCCCATGCACGCCGCCGCTCACCTCGCCGGCGATGAAAAGCCCCGGGATATCCGTCGACGTATCCGCCCGCAACTGGACGCCGCCGTTCTGATAGTGCAGCGTCGGATAGACCAGCATCGGCTCCTTCGTGATGTCAATGCCAAACCGCCCAAACTGGCGCACCATCGCCGGCAGCGCCTTCTGGATCGTGCCGGGGCCCTGGATCAGCTCGATCATCGGCGAATCCAGCCACACCCCAGGCTGACCCGTGGGACTGACCATCCCGTTGTCCCGTTCCTTGCACTCGCGGATAAACGACGCCGCCTCGACGTCCCGTGGCTCCAGTGGATACACAAACTGCTCACCGTCCTTGTTGACCGGCTGCGCCCCCAGACCGCGCACCTTCTCCGTCACCAGCAGGCCGACGATCTGCTCCGGGAACGCCGCACCCGTGGGGTGATACTGCATCGACTCCAGGTAGCCCAGGCGCGCGCCCGCGCGATACGCCAGCACCACCCCATCCGCCGTCGCGCCATGGTGGTTCGTCGTCGGGAAACCCTGGTAATGTAGCCTGCCACCCCCGCCCGTCGCCAGCACCACCGCCTTGGCCTTGATAAAGTGATACGCGCCCGTCTCCAGGTTCATCACCACCGCACCCGAGATCTGCCCCCTGTCGTCCAACACCAGTTCAACAGCGGGGGAGAACTCGATCACCGTGATGCCATCTTCGCGATTTCGCACCTCGTCCCGCAGCGTGCGCATGATCTCCGCCCCGCTATAGTCCCGCGCCGAGTGCATGCGCTTGCGGCTCGTGCCACCCCCGTGCTGCTCCATCATCGTCCCATCCGGCTCTTTGTCGAACATCATCCCCAGATCTTCCAGCCACCTGATGACAAACGGCGCGTCCATCACCAGCGCCTCGACCAGCTCGGGGACGTTCGTAAAATGCCCGCCGCCGATCACGTCCAGGTAATGGATAGCCGGGTTGTCCTCAGGCCGATCGGCGGCCTGGATGCCACCCTGGGCCATCATCGTGTTCGCATCGCCAAAGCGCAACTTGGTCACCAGCGTGACCCTGGCCCCGTTCTCCTGTGCCAGGAGCGCCGCCGAGGCCCCCGCCCCACCACCGCCGATCACCAACACGTCCGTCTCGGCCGCGGGACTGCTCAGAGCAAAGTCAGGCTTGATGTGGGGCCGCCCCTCGACGATCCTGGCCAACTCGACCGGCATACGCTGTCCCTTGCTGACGCCCACCCGGATGGCCTGGAAAGTCTCCTCCTTGTAGTCGGGATGGAAGGCCTCGAGAATAGCCCCCCGTTCCTCCATACTCATGGCCGGAAACGTCTCCTTGATCCGCCGGGCGCGCGTGGCCTCGACCTTGCGGATGGAATCCTGCATCTCGTGCGGATAACCGCTCGTGGTGAGCTTTGTCGAACCACTCATTCCTGTTCCCCCCTCACTTTGGCTCAATGTCCCGCGCCGTGTACCGCGCCACCAGCTCTTCTTCGTCCAGGCCCTTCAACTCCTCCAGATCGGCGTCGAACGTACCCGCCTCGATCTCCTCCAGCCGCTCCCGCAGATGTTCGGACCGGGGTGCCAGGTAGCGACCGTAGAGACGCCGGGCCAGGATGGCAATGTTGTACTGCGCCTCCTCGGCCGGACAGCGAGCCGCGCATAGCCCGCACATAATGCAGTCGAACGACAGGTCGGCCATCGCCGCGACGTCGCCCCTCATCCCGGCAGCCATGTAGGTTCGCACGTCAATGTCCTGGGGACAGGCCTTGGTGCACGCCCCACAGCCCAGACAGCGCAGCACCTCTGGATAGGTGGAGAACAAGGTCACCGCAGTCGGCTCCAGTTGCGTGATGTCGTACCTAGCACGCTGAGCCGGGAAGAACGGAATCTGCGCCAGGTACATATCCGGCTGCACCACCGTCTGGCAGGCCAGCCCAAAGTACAGTTTCGGATCACCCAGGATGCGGTAAGTCGTGGCACACGCGCCACAAAAGCCACCCCGGCAGCCCACGCCCCGGATCAGCGTGTAGCCCGCCCACTCCATCGCCTTCATGATCGTGAGCGTCGGCGGCACCATGTAGCGCTTGCCCATGATAGAGACGGAAATCAGGTCTACATCCGTCATTCTTCCCCGACCTCCATCCACTCATCCTCGCGGAAGGTCACCAGCGGCAACGGCTCCTCGACGTCGCAGCCCGGCTCATAGTCGAACACCTGCTGCACCTCTTGTCCGATGGCGCGGAAAACCCGCCCCACCGGCAGCTCCGCCGGGCAGTCACTCGTGCACATCCCGCAGCCAACGCAAGACAATACCATATGGTTGAGCCGGGTCAGATGGAACAGCGTCGTGTCGGCCGGCAACCGGTAGGCCCCCTTCCGTTGCGCCCAGCTCATGTACAACATCGGCTCGTGGTCAAACACAGGGCTCTTGAAAAGACACGTCTTGCAGTAGCAGATGGGGCACACAGTCATGCAGTTGTGGCAGCGCACGCACGCGGCGAGGACCCCCTCGACACCCTCCTCGTCAAGCTGCTGGCGGATCTCGGCGAAACGCGCGTCGCGCACCTGGGTACGAGCCGTGACCACCTTCTCCACCACCTCCTTGCGCAGCGCCCTCCCCTGGTCGTCTGCCTCCGCCGGTTCCAGCCCCAACGTCGCCGCCATCTCGTCGGGCAGGCTGACCGGGATGCCGGCCGTCAGGTCTGCACCGAACAACTCCAACGTGACGTCAGCTCCCTCATAGTGCGGCCTCTCGCACATCTGGCAGGCGTCCCGAAAGACATACCCCCCATGCGGAGCCAGCTCACCGCTCTGCGCCGTCGCCAACAGCGCTGCCATATCCACCGCCGGATGTCTGCCATCCGCCCCGTCGGCACACATCGCCGCGTACACCGGCACGTCGTAGGTGCCCAGGCAATCCACGCTGATCGTCACCAGGTCGTCCAGGCTCGCCTGCTTGAGCTTGACCAACTCCACCAGTGCCCGCATCTCGCACGAGCGCAGCACCACCCCGATCCGCCCCCGGGGCTCGCGGATAGAAACGCGGCCTGCCACCCGCGCTGCGTTCAGCCCCATCACCGGAGCCAGCGGATTGGCCGCGTCGACCAAGTCAGCGTCGGCTACCAGTGCAGGCGTGATCGTCCCAGCAGGAGTCTCCATCGGCACCAGGAGCGCGTCTACCACGTGCTCCTCCAACAGCCGCTTGAGGAAACCACGCACAGCGGCCAGTGTATCCTTATCCTCAACTGGAATCACAGTTCTCATTGCATCTCCCCTCTTATAGGTCGGACCTACACCGCCCACTCCCGGCGCTTCGGGTTGGGACCCTTCTCCTTCAGGAACTCGACCATCTCTGTGACGGTTTCGGCAAAGCGCCCCCCCTCAGAGGCGCTGACCCAGCGCAGCCACACCCGATCCTCGTCGACACCCGCATTCTTGAGGATCTCCTTGAGCGCAATCACGCGCCGCCGGGCCTTGTAATTCCCCGACTGGTAGTGGCAGTCGCCGGGATGGCAGCCGCCGATGAGGACACCGTCGGCCCCATCCAGCAGCGGCTTGAGCACATAAGTGGGATCCACCGACCCAGAGCACATCAACCGGATGATGCGCACGTTGGGCGGGTACTGGATACGCGACGTACCCGCCAGGTCGGCGCCAGTGTACGTGCACCAGTTGCACAAAAAGGCGACGATCTTGGGTTCGAAACTGCCTTCAGCCATATTGCCCCCTTGATAAAGTTATGCCGCTAAACACACAACAGCGCATCCACCTGCGCCAGGATCTGCTCGGCCGTAAAGTGCTGCAGGCGGATCGCCTTGGAGGGACACGTGACGGCACAAGTCCCGCACCCCTTGCACAGCACATCGTTGATCCGCGAGACGCCCCACAGCGGATCGAGGGCCGGCGCGCCATAGGGACACACCTCCACGCACATCCCGCACCCCGCGCATACATCCGGATCCACCACCGCCGTAGCCGACTCCGCCAGCACCGTGCCCCGGATGAGAGGGATCATAGCCGACGAAGCGGCCGCCTTCGCCTGCGCGACCGTGTCGGAGATGTCCTTCGGCCCCTGACAGCAGCCCGCCAGATACACGCCGTCCACCGCCGTGTCCACCGGCCGCAACTTGGGATGTAGCTCCAGGAAGAAACCGTCGGACGAACGCGGCAGTTTGAGCAGCGTGGAGAGCTCGCCAACATCCGAACGGCACTCCATCCCCACCGCCAACACCACCAAATCCGCCTCAAAGTCAAAGGGACGGCCCTGCAGCGTGTCCTCTCCCACCAACACCAAGCGACCGCTTCGGTCGCCGCGACCGCCTCGGTCGCCGCCATCGCCTCGGATGATCTCTGACACGTTCCCTCGCCGGTAGCGCACCCCTTTCGCCCGCGCCTCGTCGTAGAACTCTTCCGCCCCCTTGCCAAACGTGCGCACATCCATGTAGAAAACCGTCACGTCGGCCTCGGGCAGGAGCTCCCGTACCAGGCGGGACTGCTTGGCGGTGGTCATACAACACACCCGCGAGCAGTATGGATTGCCCACCTGCACATCTCGCGAGCCCACGCACTTGATGAAAGCCACGCTCTTCGGCGAGCGCCCGTCCACCGTCAGATCGCCCTCGGCCAGCCGCCGCTCCAACTCCAACGACGTGATGACGTTGGGATACTGCCCGTAGCCCAATTCTGGCCTGCGATGCGGGTCGAACACGTCGTAACCCGTGGCCACAATAATCGAACCCACACCCAGTTCATGGGTTTCAGGTTTCATAGTTTCAGGTTGCAGGTTGGGTGAACCTGAGACCTCCACTGTAAAATTGCCGACGTACCCCTCGACCCCTGTCACGTGGCTATTGAGGAACACCGTGACATTCGGGTGATTCTGGACGCGCTCGATGAGCGGCTGCAGCAGCTCCGCCACAGACTCCAGCGTCGGGAAAGTGCGGTTGAGCTCCATCACACGCCCGCCCAGGTGATCGCTCTTCTCCACGAGATAAACCGGAAAGCCAGTGTCGGCCACATCCAGCGCAGCCACCATGCCGGCGATCCCCCCGCCGATGACAACCGCGCCGGGCGTGACACCGACCTCCCGCTCCTCCAGCGGATTCAACCGGGCCGCCTTGGCCACCACAGAAGCGACCAGCGCCTTCGCCTTCTCCGTCGCCTGCCCCCGGTCGCTGTGCACCCACGAGCACTGCTCCCGGATGTTGGCCATCTCCACCAGGTACGGGTTCAAGCCCGCCTGCTGCGCCGCCCCCTGGAAAGTCGGCTCGTGCATGCGGGGCGAACAAGAGGCCACCACCACGCGGTTCAGCCCCTGCTCCTCAATGTCCTGCTGGATCAGCGACTGTCCAGGGTCAGAGCACATGTATAGATAATTGCGGGCGACGACGACACCGGGCAGAGTTGCCGCAAACTCGGCCACCTGCTCCACATCCACCGTGGCAGAGATATTCACGCCACAGTGACAGATATACACACCGATCCGCGGTTGTGATTCCATAACTTGGCCCTCTCGCTTCCCTGACAGACAAGTCATCACGTATTACGTATTACGTATTACGTATCACTCCTCACCTGACGCCAAATCCACCAACTCCATAACGTCCATCACTTGCAGGCGGCTATCCAGCCCCTGCACCTTGACCGCATCCTCCAGAGTCAGCAGGCAGAAGGGGCAGGCCACGGCCAGGATCTCGGCCCCCGTCTCGGCCGCCTCGTGAACCCGTTGGAAGGCCAGCCGCTCCTCCAGGTTGGTCCCCTCGGCCCACATACGGCCGCCACCCCCCTCGCAGCACAGGCTGCGCTCGCGGCTGCGGTCCATCTCCACCAACTTGAGGCCCGGGATGGCCTTGAGGATGGCACGCGGCTCGTCGTAGACGTGGTTCTGCTTGCCCAGGAAACAGGGATCGTGATACGTGACCGTCTTGTTTACCTCTTTCGAAAACTTTAACCGGCCCTGTTCGATCAACTCGGCGACGAGCTGCGTATAGTGCAGCACCTCCATCTCATCCAGGCCATACTCGTTCTTGAAAGTGTTAAAGCAATGGGGAGAGATGGTCACCATCCGGCTCGCGCCCACACTGCGGATCAACTCGCCGTTCTCCTCGACCAACATCTCGAACAGGCCCACCTCGCCCATGCGCCGCACCTCGTTGCCGCAACAACTCTCGTCGGTGCCCAGCGTGCCAAAGTCCACCCCGGCTGCCTTCAACGCCCGCGCCAGCGCACGCGTGCTCGACTGCGCGCGCAGGTCGTACGCCGGGGTACAGCCCACAAAGAACAACACCTCGCACCCCTCCTGCGCGGCCTTGACCTCGATGCGCCCGCGACCGCTGCGGTCGCCGGGGTCGCCGCCGTCAGCCCAGGCAGCCCGGTCCTCCCGTGCCATGCCGGTGGGGTTTCCCTGGCGAAACACGCCCATCAGCGCCGCTCCAATCGTCTCCGGGATGCGCCCGCCCTCCACCAGCTCGCCCCGCAGCCCGATGATCAACTCCGCGGGCCGCACGTCCTTGGGGCACCGCTCGACGCAGGTGAAACAGGAAGTGCAATCCCACAACTCGGGATGCTTCTCCACGTCCAATTCCGGCTCTACCAGCATCTGATAGATCAAGCTGCGCATGTTCAGCGTCGTCTTGCGCGCCACTGGACAGCCTCCAGTGCACTTGCCGCATTGGATACAGCCCAAGAGTTCCAACTGCTCAACCATCGGCTCTGTCTTCAACGCCATCCTCCTAAATTACGCATCACGCATCACGTTTCACGCATCACGTTTCACGTTTCACGTTTCACGTTTCACGTTCCACGTCGCACCAGCACACGCAGCGCCGACGAAGCGGCGGCCTTGGCCTGAGCGACCGTGTCTGGAATATCCTTGGGTCCCTGGCAGCAGCCCGCCAGGAACACGCCCTCCACGAGAGTGTCCACCGGCCGCAGCTTGGGATGCGCCTCCTGGAAGAAACCATCCGGAGAGCGCTCCAGCCCTAGCAGCGCCGCCACCTCCGACACATCCGTCCGCGGGACGGCCGCCGTGGCCAGCACGACCAGGTCCGCCTCAACCTCGATGGGCTTCCCCAGGATCGTATCCTCGGCCAACACGACCAAGCGCCCGCCATCCCGCTGACTGTCCCGATAGATCTCCGCAGGCTCCCCGCGCCGGTACATCACCCGTTCGCGCTTCACCCGATCGTAGAACTCTTCGTAGCCCTTGCCAAAGGCCCGCACATCCATGTAAAAGACAGTGATCCGGGCATCGGGAAGCTTGTCCCGCACCAGGTGCGCGTGCTTGGCCGTGTACATGCAGCAGAAACGAGAGCAGTAGGGCACGCCGGAGTGCGGGTCACGGGAGCCCACGCACTTGATGAACACGACGTCCTTCGGCTCCTTGCCGTTGACGATGATCTTGCCCATCGTCGGGCCGGAGGCGGAAGACAACCGCTCGAACTCGATGCCCGTCATCACCTCCGGGTAGACACCGTAGCCGAACTCGGGCTTGATACACGGGTCGATCAGGTCAAAGCCGGTGGCGACGATAATCGCCCCTACCTCCAGCTCCACCAGCTCCTCCTGCTGCTCGAAATCGATCGCACCGGCGGGACAAGCCTCTTTGCACAGAAACGTCTTGCCGCACCTGCCTCGCGTCAGGTACAAACAAGTGGTGGGATCCACGGTGTATTTGAGCGGCACCGCCTGAGGGAAGGGCACGTAAACGGCCGATCGCTTGGCGATGCCCTCGTCGAAATCACTGGTCACCCGCCCCTTCATCCGGCACGCCGCCGCGCACGAACCGCAGCCGGTGCACTTGTCCACATCCACATAGCGTGGCTTCTTGCGCACAAGCACGCGGAATCCCCCCCCCTCTCCCCCCCCTGGCAGGGGGGGTTGGAGGGGGTCTCCCCCCCCTGCCGGGGGGGACTGGAGGGGGGCCATAGAACTCACCTCGGCATAGGTCATCAATTCGATGTTGGGATGGCGGCCCACGTCCACCATTTTCGGCGTCAGGATACACGCCGAGCAATCCAACGTCGGGAAGGTCTTGTCCAGTTGGGCCATCCGCCCACCGACGGAGGGCTCGCGCTCGACCAGGTAGACCGGATAACCTGCATCGGCGATGTCGAGCGCAGCCTGGATGCCGGCGATGCCCCCGCCGATGACCAACGCTGCTGGCTTACGTCGCTTCGCTAACTCGGGCCGCTTTGCTAACGGATCCATGTCTGCCAATCTCCTAACCCACGGTCACCGCATCCAGCACCCCGTACAACTGGATCACCTCAAATCCCTTCTGCTGGCTGGCCTTGTTGGGGCAAGCCGTGACGCACGCACCGCAGCCCTGGCACAGCACCTCGATCACCTCGGCCGAGTGAGCGCCGGGCTCCAACACACGGGCATCATACGGACAGACCTCGACGCACAACCCGCAGGCCGAACACAGGCGCGGATTGACGCTGGCCGTGATCGGCGTCGCCTCCAGTTCGTCCTTCGAAAGCAAACTGACCGCGCGCACAGCCGCACCCCGCGCCTGCGCGACCGTCTCGTCCAGGAAGCGCGGCGAGTGCGCCATCCCGCACAGATATACCCCGTCCGCCGCAAAATCCAGCGGTCGCAACTTGACGTGCGCCTCCAGGAAGAAGCCGTCCTCGGTCATCGGCACCTTGAGCAGTTGAGCCAGCGCCTCGTTGTCCGCGTTCGGCTCGATGCCGGCGCTGAGCACGACCAGGTCCGCGTCCAACGCGAACACCTCACCCTCCGGCTGCACCGTCACGTCCACGCGCAACCGCTCGTCCTCAACCCTCACCTCCGGCTTCTGATCCTTGTCGTACTCCAGAAAGACCACGCCCTTCTCCCGCGCCTCGCGGTAATAGCGCTCCTTGAAGCCAAACGTGCGGATGTCGCGATAGAGGATGGTCACGTCCGTCTGGGGCGCGCGCTCCTTGATCGCCAGCGCGTTCTTGATCGCCTCCGTGCAACAGACGCGGGAGCAGTAGGGGTGTTCCTCGTCGCGGGAGCCGACACATTGGATCATCACCACAGATTGGACATTGGACATTGGAGATTGGACATTGGATGCCAGCATCTCCTCCAGTTCGCGCTGTGTAATCACCCGCTCATCCTGCCCGTACAAATACTCCCGTGGCTCGATCTGCTGCGCCCCCGTCGCCACCACGATCACGCCGTGCTGGATCTCCTCCTGCCGCCCATCGGCCAGCTTCACCGTGGTGCGATATTGCCCCAGATAACCACCCACATCCACCACTTTACACGAGGTCAGCACAGAGATGCGCGGGTTGGCCGACACCGCCTCGATCGTCCGCTGCAGCAACGCCTGGGGATCGCCAGCGCCATCATCTGTCCGATCTGGCAACGCCGTATAGATGTGCCGCAGATTCCCTCCCAACTCTGCCTCCCGCTCGACCAGCGTCACCCCGAACCCCTGCTCGGCGATAGAGAGCGCCGCCACCATCCCGCCCAGCCCGCCGCCGACGACCAGCGCGCGGTTACTGACCTCAAAGGTGCCCACCTCGACCGAGTGCAATCTCCGCGCCTTGGCCACCGCCATGCGCACCAATTCCTTCGCCTTCTCCGTCGCCGCAGCGTGGTTGCCCCTGTGCACCCAAGAGTCCTGCTCGCGGATGTTGGCCATCTCGAACAGGTGGGGGTTCAGCCCAGCCCCACGGATCGTCTCCTGAAACAACGGCTCATGCGTCCGAGGCGTGCACGAAGCCACCACGACCCGGTTCAGACCGTGCTCCAGAATCCGCTCCCGAATGCGCTCCTGCGTGTCCTGCGAACACGTGTACAGGTTCCGCTCGGCGTAAGCCACGTCGGGCAGGCTGGCGGCGTATTCGACCACGTCGGGCACATCCACCACAGCGCCGATGTTGATACCGCAGTGGCAGATAAAGACGCCCACCCGTGGCGGTTCCTCGCTCACGTCGCGCTCCTCCGGCCACACCTGCTCCTTTGTCAACGTGCCACGCACGTCCGCCAGCAGCGCCGAAGCCTGAGCCGCCGCGCACGAAGCCTCGATCACCGTCTCCGGGATGTCCTTCGGCTCGCTGAACGGTCCGGCAACAAAGACGCCCGGCCGCGTCGTCTCCCCCGGCCGGAAGGGGGCCGCCTCGGCGAAACCAAACTCGTTCAACTCGACCCCCAGCCGTTCCGCCAGCTCCCGCGTGCCCTCTGGCGGCTTCAGGCCCACCGAGAGCACCACCAGGTCGAACCCCTCCTCGACGTTCTTGCCGTCGGGAGTGGCGTACCTGAGCCGCAAGTCCCCCGTCCCCGGCACCTCCGTCACTGTACTGACCATACTGCGCACGTAACGCACGCCGTACTCGTGCTCAGCCCGCTCGATGTAACGCTCAAAATCCTTGCCGAACGAGCGGATGTCCATGTAAAAGATCGCCGGCTCGACGTTGGGATCGTGCTCCCTGGCGATGACCGCCTCTTTGGTGGCGTACATACAACAGACCGAGGAGCAATATCCCTGGTTACACGAGACGTCACGGGAACCGACGCACTGGATGAAGGCCACCTTGTGCGGGTGCTCGCCGTCGGAGGGACGCCGCACCTCCCCACCCCATGGACCGGAGGCGCTGAGCATGCGCTCGAGCTCGATGCTCGTGACGACGTTCGGCAACCGTCCGTACCCGAACTCGGGCCGAATGTCGCCACACATCGTCTCCGCCCCCGGCACCAGCACGACCGCCCCCACGTTCAATTCGACGATCTCCTCGCGCATGTCGTGATCGATGCAATGCTTCTGGCAGGCGTACACGCATTGCAGGCACTCGGAGCAGATACCGCACGACAGACAACGCTCCGCCTCCGCCCGTGCCTCCTCCTCGGTGAAGGCCGGATAAATCTCGCGAAAGTCCTGCACCCGCTCGGCAGCGGGGAGTTTTACGACATCGTGGCGCGGCGCGGCGGAAACCTGTCTAGCTGCCGCTCCGGCAGCCGCTGCCGCTCCGGCAACCACCATCGCCTTCGCCTCTTCCTCGGTGAGTTCGGCTACCTCGGCCTCAGGCTCCGCCTCCGGCAACGGCTCGCCGCGCACGTAGGCGTCTATCGAGCGCGCCGCCTTGTGCCCCGCCGCGATAGCGTCCACGACGAACGCGGTCCCCGTCACCACGTCGCCACCGGCAAAGAGCCCCGGCACGTCGGTCGCCAGCGTCACCGGGTCCACCGCCGATCTTTTCAAACGCCCCCGCGCCTTCACATCCTCGGGCAGACAGGAGACGTCGGGCCGCTGCCCGATGGCAAAGATCAGCACGTCGGCCTCGACGATCTGCTCGGAGCCCGGTATCTCGTCAAAGTCAGGCACGCCATCCACAAAGCCCCGGAAGTCGATCTCGGCGTACCGCAAGCCGCACACGTGCCCTTCGTCGTCGGCAGTGCACTCCTTGAACGTACAGGACGCAAAGACCTCGACCCCCTCCTCCTCGGCCTCCTGGATCTCCCATTCGTGGGCGGGCATCGTGTCACGGCTCTCCAGGCAGGACATACCCACCCACGAAGCACCCAACCGCAGCGCCGTCATCGCCGCGTCGATCGCGACGTTGCCGCCGCCGAGCACGAGCACGCGCTTCCCCTCCACCATAGACGCCGAATGGTCTTGCAACGCCACCTGGCGCAGGAACTCGGTTCCCACCACCACCTCAGGCAAATCCACGCCCGGGATAGGGAGACGGACGCCCTGGTGCGCCCCCACCGCGACGAACACCGCATCGTACGGGCCCCCATCCGCGTTCTCCCCCTGCAAGAGCGCCATCACATCGTCCACGCGGTGGTTGAGCTTCAGTTCAACCCCCAGTGCCAGAATATCCTCAACCTCACGCTGGACCAACTCGTAGGGCAGCCGGTGAGCTGGGATACCCACGCGCATCATCCCGCCCGGAACAGGCAGCGCCTCGAAGACAGTCACACCGTGGCCCAATTTGGCCACATCCTGCGCGCACGTGAGGCCAGCCGGCCCGGAGCCGACCACCGCCACCCGTTTCCCCGTCGGCTCCACCTCTGGCTCCCCATTCTGATGGGCGACGTCGCCCTCATTCTGATCAGCCCCATTCCGATGGACGGCCTCCCCATTCTGATGGGCGGCCTCCCCATTCCTATGGACGGCCTCTCCATTCCGATGGACCTCTTCAGGATGGGCCAGCGCCCAGTCGGCGACGAAGCGCTTCAGCCGCAAGATGTTGATCGGATCGTCAACCTTCCCCCGCGAGCAGGCGTCCTCACACTTGTGGTTACAGACGCGGCCGCAGACCGAGGGAAAGGGGTTGTCCTCGCGGATCGTGCGGTAGGCGTCGGCGAAGCGACCCTCGCGGATCAACGCCACGTATCCTTGCGCGCGCTGGTGGATGGGACAGGCATCACGGCAGGGCGCACGCCCCCGCTTCTCGATCACAAAAGCGTTCGGGATAGCCTGCGGGTAGAGCTTGTAGGCCGCCCGCCGCTCGGACATATCGACGTTGAACTGGTCGGGACGGATAATGGGACAGGCCTCCGCGCAGTCACCGCACCCTGTGCACTCGTCCACGACGACGTAGCGCGGGTGCTGGCGCACGCGCGCCGTAAAGTTGCCTGGCTCTCCCTCAATACTATCCAACTCGGCGTAAGTCATCAACTCGATGTTGAGATGCCGGCCACACTCGACCAACTTGGGCGAGAGAATGCACATCGCGCAATCGTTCGTGGGGAACGTCTTGTCGAGTTGCGCCATCACCCCGCCGATCGCCGGCCTCCTGTCCACCAGGTAGACCTTCAACCCGGCCTCCGCCAGGTCGAGCGAGGCCTGGATCCCCCCGATACCAGCCCCCACGACCAGGGCGGAGCCAAAGGCGGTCCGCTTGGAACCCACGCCGCCTTGCTTGGAGCCGTTGCCATTCCCAGAAAGTTTCATCGCCATGCTATCTCCTAACCCTTAAAATTCACCCGAATGATCCACGAGTCGCACCACCATGATCGCCACGTCCAGCATCTCGCCACCGTCCGTGATGAAATAGTCACGCAGCGCGACCTCGTGCTGATAGCCCAGGTCCCCAAACGCCTTGATGACCTGTGGCTGATTGGTCAATACCTCCGCGTACAACTGCTGCAACCCCACCCGCCGGGCGATATCAATCAGGCACCGCAACATCAGCATGCCGATCCCCTGGCGCCGGTATTCCCGATCCAGAAAGACGCGCACCCATGCCCGATGCCGGCGGTAGTGCTCGCCAAAGTGGAGCGTGGCTTCCCCGACAATCTTGTCGTCCACAATCGCCACCAGCGGAAAGACCCGCCTCAGATTCAGGTTGTCCACCCACCCCTCGACTACAGCCGGTTCGCCCGCGTCGCTGCGGAAATACTCCAGGTCCTGCCTGGAGGCCCGGGCAAAAAGGCCCATCAGGCTCTTCTTATCGTCCTTGGTCAACGGTCGCAACAACAGCCGCTTTCCGCTGGGCAGCGTCTTCACATAACGATAACGCGCCAGCTCCTCCCATATGTCTGCCATCTCTCCTCCCATTCCGATGGGTGGCCACCCCATTCCGATGGGCAGTCACCCCATTCCGATGGACACCCCCCCCCATTCCGATGGACGGCCCCCCCATTCCGATGGAAGCCCCCCCCATTCCGATGGACGGCCCCCCCATTCCGATGAGCCTCCTCAACCGGATCAACCAGCGTCGGCAGCTTCCTCAGCCGCCTTCTCCATCGCCTTCCACACCAACTCCGTCACGTCCATCACGCGCAACCGGGCGCGACGGGCCTCCTCGTGCTGGCGCACCGCCGCCGTCAACGTGCGCTCGCACTGCTGGCAGGCCGAGGCGACCACCTGCGCGTCCACCTCACAGGCCCGGCTGACGCGATTCAGCGAGACCTCAGAGACGACGTCCGGGTCGAAACTCTCCAGGTTGCCCCCGCCACCGCAACACTCAGAGATCTGCCCACAACTGCTCATCTCCACAAAAGTGACGCCCGGGATGCGGCGTAATACCTGACGGGGCGGTTCGAAGACGTGGCTCTTGCGCCCCAGGTCGCACGGGTCGTGATACGTCACCCGCAGGTCCAGCTCACCCAACTCGATGTCTCCCTGCGCGATCAGTTCATCCAGCAACTCTGTGGCGTGCAGCACCTCCAGGCCCCCCAGCGAAGCCGCTTCGGCTTCGCCCGAAGCAGCCTCCTCCCCCAGAACCCGGGGATAGACGTACTTCCACATGTGATAACACGAAGGACAGGCAAACACGACCCGGGATGCACCCAGTTCCTTGACCTGGGCCACGTTGTGCTCGATGATCGTCTTGGCCTGTTCCAGCCGGCCCATGGAGAGCAGGGGATAGCCGCAGCACCACTCTTGCCCGCCCAGCGTGGTGAAATCGACGCCGCTCGCCTCCAGAATAGACGCAAACGACTGGGGTACGCGATAACTGCGGGGGAAGAGCGACGCGACGCAGCCGACAAAGTAGACGATCTCGGCCCCCTGTTTGCGATCCAATCCAGGCGGGATATGCTCCAGATTCTGGCTCCAGATCAGCCGGTTGCTGTTGTCATCGCCGCTGATGTTGTGCGTGCCCGCGATGGTCTCGCTCAGGCGGTTGAGACGCCCCAGGCCCGCACACAGCCGGTCGTCAATCACCGCTTCCGGTCGCTGCACCAGGTAGTCGGCCAGCAGTTCACGCAGTTGCTGGCAGTCCTCCACCCGGTAGCCCACCTCCTCCGACATCTCCTTGAGCGCGATCATCACCTCGTTGATGTCAATCTCGTTGGGGCAGTGCGCGCCGCACATCTCGCACCCCAGGCAAAGCCACGCGTCCCGGCTGGACAACAGCCGTTCGCGCTGGCCAAACTGGATCAGGCGCAAAACCCGGTCCGGCCCATACTCCATCGCAAAAGCAGCGGGACAGCCAGCAGTGCACTTGTGGCAATGATAACACATCTGTACAGACTGCCCACTGCGCTCATTTACCTCATTCATCAAAGATTCTCGCATCTGTCGCCCCTTTCTATCTCACTCTTCGGCAAGTGCCGACGATCACATCCGCCATCGCCAGAATCTGCTCCGGCGTCCAATTATATATCCGGCTTGCCTTGTTCGGACAGGCTACGACGCAAGCGCCGCAGTTTTGGCACAGCGCCGCGTTAACCGTCGCGACACCCCGCACTGGGTGAATCGCCCGCGCATCGTAGGGACACGCCTCCACGCATACACTGCAACCAGAGCACAACTCCTCCACCACATACGCCACCGTCGGCTCCTGGGTCATCTCATCCTGCGAGAACAATTGCAGACACTTGGCCGCCGCACCCGAAGCCTGCGACACCGTCTCCGGGATGTCCTTCGGCCCCTGGGCTGCCCCAGCCAGGAACACCCCCGCCGTCAGGCTCTCGACCGGGCGCAACTTGGGGTGCGCCTCGCTGAAGAAACCGTTCTGATCCACACCAACCCGCAGCGTCTGCGCCAGATCGAGCGCCTGCCGGCTGGGCGTCATCGGCGTCGCCAGCACCACCAGGTCGGCCGCCACCTCCACTGGCCTGCTGCTCAGCGTATCGGCCCCCCACACCAATGTTCTGTCCCCATCGCGGAATATCTTGCTCACCTTTCCCCGCAAATACAGAATGTCGTGCTCCTCCATGGCTCGCTGGACGTACTCGTCGTATCCCTTTCCCGCCGATCGGATATCAATGTAGAAAACGTACGCCTGGCCCTCCGGCACGCGCTCCTTGAACGATATCGCCTGCTTGGCGACGACCATGCAACACACCTTCGAGCAATAAGGCACACCCCGCTCCGGGTCACGGGAGCCCGCACACTGGACGAACACCACCTCCCGAGGCACCCGCCCATCGGAGGGCCGTCGAAGCCCTCCCTCTTCCCGCAACATCCCCTCAAACGTCAACCCGTCCACCACGTCCGGGATCTCCCCGCCGCCGTACTCGGGCAACCGCTCCAACGCGTAGGCGTCCCAACCCGTCGCCACCACAATCGCGCCCACCCCGAAGGTCAGGGTTTCAGGTTTCAAGGTTTCAGGTCTCAGGTTTGAGGTTCCAGGTTCATCCAACTTGAAACCTGAAACTTTGGAACCTGAAACTTCCACTTCAAAGTTCCCAACATACCCTTCTACCCCGATGACCTGCGCCTCCGTCCACACCTCAACATTCGGGTGCTTGAGGACCTGCTCGACCTTGCGCTCCAGCAAATCCGGGGCAGCGCGCAAGTTCAAGTAGGTACCGCTCAGCCGGGCCATCTTTCCGCCCAGGTGAGCCTCCCGCTCGACCAAGACCACGGGAAAGCCCGCGTTGGCGACGTCGAGCGCGGCCTCCATCCCGGCGATCCCCCCACCGATGACCAGCGCCCGCTTCGTCAACGGCAGACGGAACGGCTCCAGCTCCTCGTCCCGCGAGACCCTCTCCACGACCGTCTGCACGACCTCGATCGCTTTCTCCGTGGCCCGGGCAGGTTCGCGCTGGTGCACCCACGAGCACTGCTCGCGGATGTTGGCCATCTCGCAACGGTACGGGTTCAATTCCGCCGCCGCCGCCGTCCGGCGGAACGTCTTCTCGTGCATAAGAGGCGAACACGCTGCGACGACCACACCGTCCAGATCCTGCTCCACAATAGCATCCTTGACCAACTGCTGCCCCGGGTTAGAGCACATGTACTTGTAGTCCGTGGCATAGACAACCTCCGGGTGCTGGCCCACCTCCTCGGCCACCCGCTCCACATCCACCGTACTGGCGATGTTGATGCCACAATGACAGATAAATACACCGATCCGGCTCATTCCGCCTCCGCCATAACCGCCGCCCGATCGCGCACCCTGACACCTCCGATCCGTCTTAATCCTGCCGATCCGTGTTCTGCCCCCGATCCGTGTCCTTCCGCCTCTTCGCCTTCTCTGCCTCGAAGAATACCAGCACCTTGGCCGCAGCGCCAGAGGCCTGCGCGACCGTCTCCGGGATGTCCTGGGGCCCGAGCCCCGCACCGGCCAGGAAGACACCCGGCACCCCGCTCTCCACCGGCGTCATCTCCGCATCCGAGGCGGTGTAGAAGCCAAACTCATCCACACTGATGCCCAGCACTTCTGCGAGCCTCCGGCTCCTCGCCGAGGGGACAATCGCCGCCGCCACCACGACCATGTCGGCCGCGATCTCCACCTTGCGTTCAGTCAACGTGTCGACGCCCCACACCACCACCTTGCCATCCCGGGGAAAGACCTTGGAAACCCGCCCCCGGATATAGACCGTGTCGTCCTCCTCCATCGCGCGTGTGACAAACTCCTCGTACCCTTTGCCACCGGCCCGGATGTCGATGTAGAACACATAGACCTGGCCATCGTGAACGCGATGCTTGTAGAGGATGGCGTGCTTGGCGGTATACATACAACAGATCTTGGAACAATACGGCAGGCCATGCTCCGGGTTGCGAGAACCGGCGCACTGGATAAAGACCACCTCTTTTGGCACCTTGCCATCAGAAGGACGGACCAGCTTGCCACCGGTCGGCCCGGAGGCGGAAAGCAGCCGCTCAAACTCTAACCCATCCATCACATCGGGGTGATCCATGTAGGCGTAGGCCATCACCGCCTCTTCCTGGTACAGTTCATACCCTGTAGCAACGACGATGGCGTCCACATCTACCTCGACCGTCTCCGGTGCCATATCGTAATCAATCGCCTGTCTCTCACACGCCTCCCCGCACTTTCCACACGCCAACGGAAAAAGTCCCAGGCACGCGTTGGGATCAAGCCGGTAGACCGCCGGCACCGCCTGGGGATGGGGTATGTAGATCGCGCGGCGGGCAGCCAGCCCCCGGTCGAACTCGTTCGGCACGACCACTGGGCAGACCTTGGCGCAATCACCGCAGGCGGTGCACTTCTCCTCGACGACGTAACGAGGATGGCGGAGAATGCGCACGCGAAAATGCCCCCCCCTCTCCCCCTGGGAGAGGGCCGGGGTGAGGGTCCCTTCCGACTCTGGTCGGGCCCCCGATTCGACTGCCACGACCTCGCTGAGCGTGAGCAACCGGATGTTGGGATGCTGTCCGACCTCCACCGTGCGCGGCGTCAGAATGCACTGAGAACAGTCCAGCGTCGGGAACGTCTCCGAGAGCTGAGCCATGTGGCCCCCGATGGACGGGTCCTTCTCCACCAGAAAGACCTCATAACCGCTGTCGGCGATATCCAACGCGGCCTGCATCCCGCCGATTCCCGCACCGATCACCAAAGCCCGATAATTCATCAACTCAAACCCCGAATCGCCCCCCCAAAAAACCCTAGGGGTTTTCTGAAACCCTTAGGGTTTGTCCCGGATCCACATAATGATCCTCAAACCCCCACGTCTCCTCCGGCAGGCCCAGCGCGACGGCCATCAGTTGGGTGAAATAGAGCACCGGGATCTCATTGCCCGTACGCCCGGCCTCCGTCTCCCGCTGCGGATAATCCAGGTTGAACTGGCACAAGGGGCAGGCGGTGATGATGACCTGCGCGCCGTGCTCCCGCGCCGACGCGACGACGTCCTTCGAGAGCGTCTCAGAGACCTGTGGATCCTTCACCGTCAGGTAAGAACCGCAACACTCGATGTTGTACGGAAAATCCACCGGCTCGGCGCCCAGCGCCCGTACCAAGTCGTGCAGGATGACCGGGTCCTCCGGATCGTCCAGCCCGATCTCCTCGTAGGGCCGCAGGAGCAGACACCCGTAGTAGGGAGCGACCCGCATTCCGGTCAGCGGCCGCACCACCCGCTCGGCCAGTGCCTCCCAGCCCACGTCGTCCCGCAACACCTCCAGGAAATGCACGACCGTCACATCTCCGCGATACTCCTGCTCGGTAAACCAATTGATGCGCTCCAGCATCTCCGGGTCTCGCTTCAGCAGCGCCTGAGAGCGGCGGAGCACGTTGAAACAGATGGCACACAACGTCGCCACCCGCTCGCCCGCCTGCTGTGCCTGGTACAGTATCCGCGTCGGGGCGATCAGCGCCATCGAATCATCCAGCATCAAGGGGAACGTCGCCCCGCAGCACTGCCACTCGGCAAGCTCCTCCAACTCGAAGCGTCCGTCGCCCCCCAGCGCCGCCGCTACCGCCCGCCCGGAGCGGTCATAGTTCTTGGCCTTCGTAGAAAGCGTGCAACCCGGATAATAGGGGATACCCACATACGCCTCCTAAAGGGGTTTTCTGAAACCCACCTATCATCTCTAAAGGGGTTTTCTGAAACCCATCCATTTACCTCATATACTTCCTGAACCCGCCGACGATGGCCAGTTGTGGCACCTCTTTCAACAACTCCGGCGGGAGCGCAGCCAGGTCCAGCTTCGCCACCCCCCGGCGCAGCGCGATCTGGCGCAGCGCCTCCATCAAACGGGGCAGATCCACCCCCTTGGGGCAGCGCGTGACGCAGGTCAGGCAGGAGGCGCAAATCCAAATCGTGTTGCACTCCAGAACATCCTCCATCCCCAGTTGGGCCATGCGGATGACCTGGTTGGGCAAGAGATCCATCGCCGCCACCACCGGGCAGCCGGCGCTGCACTTGCCGCACTGATTGCAGGCCAGCAGATCCTGCCCGCTGATCTCCTCCACCCGCGCCACGAAAGGGCCACGCACCTTGTCGATCGAAAGCTGGACTCGCATACCACCTCCTGCCATCCCCCAAACCCTAAGGGTTTCTTAGGGTTTCAACCCCGCAGCCCGCTTCGCCCCCGCGAGCGTGTTCCACATCAACATCGCGATCGTCATCGGCCCGACCCCACCCGGCACCGGCGTCAGGTAGCCCGCCACCTCGTTCACCTCGTCAAAATCCACGTCACCCACGAGGCGGTAGCCCCTCTTGGCCGTGGGGTCATCCACCCGGTTGATGCCCACGTCAATCACCGCCGCCCCGGGCTTGACCCAATCTCCCTTCACCATCTTGGGCCGGCCCACCGCCGCGATCAAGATGTCGGCGCGGCGGCACGTGCCCGGCAGATCCTGCGTGCGGGAGTGGCAGATCGTGATCGTGGCATTCCGATGCAGCAGCAGCATCGACACCGGCAGGCCGACGATGTTAGAGCGCCCCAGGATCACCGCCTCCTGGCCCTCGATCTCGACGCCGGAACGTACCAGCAACTCGATGCACCCGGAAGGCGTGCAGGGCACAAACAGCGGCTTGCGCCCCTTCATCGACAGTCGCCCGATGTTGATCGGGTGGAAACCATCCACATCCTTCTCCAGGCTGATCGCACTCAATATCTTTTCCTCGTCCAAATGCCGGGGCAGCGGAAGCTGAACCAGGATACCGTGGATATTGGGGTCCCCGTTCAACCGCTTCACCAGCCCCTCGACCTCTTCCTGGGACGCATCTGCCGCCAGGTGCTCGCCGATCGAGTTGAAGCCAACCCGGGTGCACGTCTTCTGCTTGGAGCGCACGTAGGACTGGGACGCCGGATTCTCGCCCACCAGCACCGTCGCCAGACCGGGTATAACCCCGTGTGTTTCCTTCAACTCTGCAACCTCAGCCTGGATCTCCTCGTAAATCTGAGCCGCGATTGCCTTACCGTCAATCAATTGCGCTGTCATATTTCCTCCCAAGATTAGAGGCCCAGCCTGCGAAGCTGTCCGCCTGTGAAGCTGGCCATCCTTATTCACTTAATCCCGCAAACCCGTGTTGCGAATCGGCTATAACCGCAGATACGAATCCGTGTAGATGACCTTGTTCAGCAGCACCTGCACCGTCTTCCAGATGTCCGCCTGCTGCGGGTCGGACATGTCCACGTCCTCGGGCTGAAACTCCTCCATCGCCTCCACCCGGTCGTGCAGCTTGAGCAAAAGCCTGTTGAGCGCCGTGCTCTCGTCCCGCTCCTCGACCACGCGGATCCACTCGAGCAACTCGCGGTCGAACGGATCGGCGATGACCATGTCGATGCCGGCGCCCATCAACATCACCATGTAGGTGCGGTTGAGAAACGGCCGCATCTCGTTGGGCACGGCGTTCGACACGTTCGAGAGGCCGCCGTTCGTCAACGGGGGCGGATCCCACGCAAACTTGAGCGTGCGCACCGCCTCGATGCACTCCGGGCAATACTCCTGGCAGCCGGAGACCGTCAGCACCAGCGGGTCGATGATCAGGTCGGTGATCGGGAAATCGATCTCCAGCATGTGCGGGATCAGTCGCTCCAGCGCGATACTCACCCGCTCGTCAGCCCCAACCGGGATCATGCCCTCGGCCATCGTCAGCGCGACCAGGCGCGTGTTGAACTTTTTGGCCACGGCGGGCACCGACTCCAGCCGCTCAGCCCGCGCGTCGGTCGAGTTGATGATCGGCTGCGCCTTCGTCACCGTCTCGCACGCCGCCTCGATCGCCATCAGGTTGGTCGTGTCAAAGACCAACGGCACGTCCACCACTTTCTCGACCACCTCGACCAGCCACGGCAAGATCTCGTGGCCGTGCTTTTTCTGGGGGCCGACGTTCAGATCCACCGCGTCGGCCCCGGCGTCCACCATGCGCACTGCAGTGTCCTGGAAGAACTTTTCGTCGCGTTCGGCGATGGCCTTCTTGACCCTGGGCGAGATGATATGGATGTTTTCGCCAATGATGTACATTTCGGCTACCTCCTTTTATCTACTGACCAATTCAACCTCACCTTTGGCGCTCCACGCATCACGTTTCACGCATCACGCATCACGTTTCACGCATCACGCATCACGTTTCACGCATCACGCATCACGTCTCACGCATCACGCATCACGTCTCACGCCTGGAGCGGCAGTGGGAAATCCCCCCTCCACAACCCGCTCCGCAATCTCTCGCACCGCCCGATAGACAGCCGTCTCCGCCGGCAACTCTACCAGCGGGCGCCCGGTGAACTCGAACTCGGCCATCGCCGGGTCCTCGGGCACCGTGCCTACTAGCTCCAAGTCAGCCTGCTCCACGGCCTGCGCCAGCGGCGCAGGCACCCCCCCAGCGGGACCAGCCGGCGGCGCCCCATCGCCCCGCAGCCGGTTGATGACCAGATACGTGCGGCCCACGCCGATCTCCAGTTCGGGCACCATCTCGCGCATGCGCTGCGCCGCGATCAGCCCCCGCTGGGTGGGGTCGGTCACCAGCAGCAACACATCCACGTCCCGGGTCGTCCGGCGGCTGAGGTGCTCCATCCCCGCCTCGTTGTCAATCACCACATAGTCATACTGTTTTTCGAGCCGGTCTACGATCACCCGCAGCATCTGGTTAGCCGCACAGTAGCAGCCCAGCCCCTCGGGCCGCCCCATCGCGAGCAGGTCCACACGATCCCCCTCCTCCAGCGCCATCTGGATCTCATAGTCCAGGTATTCCTGCTTGCTCATCCCGCTAAGCGGCGCCCCGCCGCCCGCCCCCCCGCCGCGCACCAGATCGAGCATCTCCTCGCGGATATCACCGACCGTCTGCTCCACCTCCATCCCCAGCACCAGGTTGAGGTTGCTCGAAGGATCGGCGTCAATAGCCAATATGGAGCCACTTCGCTCCTCCACCAGGTACCGGATGATCAGTGCGGCGATCGTCGTCTTGCCCGTACCACCTTTGCCCGCCAGCGCGATCGTCCTCGTCAATTCAACCCCTCTCCATCAAGTTCCAATAAGCCTCAGGCCGTACGAACCTGAAACCTGGAACCTGAAACCTAAGCCACATCTCCGTACATCTGTCCTGGGGTCAACCACTGCGGGAACCGCTCGCGCAATTGCTGCCGGGTCTGGTAACACAGGTGGCAGGCATCCACGTACGCCTCCTCGTGTGGCACGTTGTACCGCTCCACCAGTGCCGCCGGGCCGCCTGCCAGAAGCGGCCCGACGATCGGATGAGCCTGCGGATCATACGCCGCCACGATCTCCACCAGCGGCTGCTTGAACAGGCTGCCCATCGTCAATCCCTGGCACAGGTGCAGGTTGCCCAGGTGATCCACGTGCACCCGGCTGGGGTCCTCCAACCGCTCATGTGGACACTCGGTAAACTCTCGCCACGGCCTGCGTGCCACCCCCTCGACCAGTTTCACCGCCGCCCGCCCCTTGAACATGATCGACCCGCTCTCCACCGGCTCGCCCTTGGGCTGGGCCGGGTATCCCACCACCCCCTCCGGCACCTCGCAGACGATAGTGCCCACAGGCATACCCAGTTGTTCCGCAGCGCTCAGTGCGTTGCGCGCGTGGGCGCTCATCACCTCGTCGTAGTGAAACAGGTCGGTGGAGACAGTCAGGTCCAAGCGACCGCCCCGGTCGCCGCGACCGCCCCGGTCGCCCTGCACCAAGTCAGCCAACGGCCGCAGCCACTCGACCGCGTCTTCGACCGTGTTCGCCCAGTAGACGTTGCTCAGGACACCCACGCGAAAACCGAGTGCCGCTGCCTCCCGGGCTGCCCGCACCATGATCGGGTAATAGAGAAACGGCTCCCCGCCCTCCAGGTAGATCCAATCCACCGTCCCCAGCTCCTGCGCCTGACGGTAGATGTCGCGCACCTGCGAGAGCGTCATCACGCCCCGTTGCGAAGGACCTCCCCACACAAAGCAGTGATCGCACTCATAGTTGCACTGATACGTCAGCAACAGGTGCAGGCCCGTTACATTCATCGCTCCTCCAAGCGACCGCCCCGGTCGCCGCGACCACCGTGGTCGCCCAGCGCCGCCACCGACGGAAACCGGGTCTCGTCCGTGTGGGGCAGGAACATCGCCGCGTGGAACTCGTCGAAAAAAGTGTTATCGGCCGAGAGCTCCAGATAAGTCATCATCTGCCCCACCTCCGTCACCCGCTGGCGCTTCTCCCGCGAGAGGAGCGCCATGTACGCCCCGCGCACCGACGTGTTGCCCAGAAAATGAAACCGGTCGTAGGGCATGTCGGGCAGCATGCCGATCTGGACTGCCTTCTCCACGTTGATATACTGGCCAAACGCCCCGCCGATGAGCACCTGCCCCACGTCGGCCAGCGTCAGGCCCACGCTGCGGGCCAGGATAGAGAACCCTGCATAGATGGCGGCCTTGGCCCGCATCAGGTTGTCGATGTCCACCGCCGTGATGACAATGTCCTCGCCGGTCGCCGTCTCGTCGGCCCAGGCCACGACGAACTCCGGCCCGTGCTTCCCCTCCCGCACCCGCATCCTAGACCCTGCGGGTTTCGGAAAACCCGAAGGGTCTAGACTGATGTTTCCGCTCTTGTCCATCACCCCGGCGACGAACATCTCCGCCAGCAGCGAGATCAGCCCAGAGCCACAGAGGCCACGTGGCTTCTCACCGGCAATGACCCGGTAGCTGACGTCGTACATCTCCGGGTTGACCCACACCTCCTCGATCGCCCCGGCAGTCGCACGCATCCCGTGCACCACCCCAGCCCCTTCGAAGGCCGGCCCGGCCGAACAGGCACACGAGATCAGCCAGGTGCAGTCACCCAACGCCATCTCCCCGTTCGTCCCGATGTCCACGAACAGCGTCAGTTCCCCCATCTTGCACATACCGGAACTGACCACCCCGGCCGTGATGTCGGCCCCCACGTAGGAGGCGACGCCCGGCAGGCAGTCGACCGTCGCCTCGGGGTTGATCCCCAGCCCGATCTCGCGGGCCACAAAGGGTGGCACCTGGTTCACCGCGGTGATAAAGGGCATCAGGCGGATCGACTCCGGCGGAATGCCGGCAAAGAGATGGATCATCGTGCTGTTGCCAGCCACCACCGCTTTATAGATCTCGTCCGTGCGGATGGACCGCTCCCGTGCCGCCTGTTTCAACAACCGGTTGAGCGTCTCCATCACCAACCCCTGCAGCTCCTCCAGCCCGTCCCCCTTCGAGGCATAGATAATGCGCGAGATCACGTCCTCACCCCGGGCAATCTGGCCATTGTAGTCGGCCTGTTGAGCCATCACCTCACCGCTCATCAGGTCCACCAGCCAGACGTGGTTGCTCGTCGTGCCGATGTCAATCGCCACCGCCCACAGGCTTCCCAGTTGCTCGCCCGGCAGAACGTCGATCAGGCGAGGGGGGCCGTCCGGACAATCCCAGGCGTCCAGTTCAACCACCACCGTGACCTTCCATTCCCCCTCTCGCAGCACCCGGCCCAGCTTGCGCAACACCGGCAGAGATGCCTGCAACCCCTGCAGACCATAGCGATGAACCAGTTCTCGCTTCAGGCGGGCCCAGTCGTCCATCTGATTCTGCAGGGAGGGCGGCTCCAGCGTGACGGCATACTTACGTAGCGGCTGATCGTGCCGGTCGTAGGGAAAAGCAAGTTCGACCTTTGCCGCTCGCTTGCCCTCCTTCAACCGTCGCTCGATCTTTTCCTGCGTCGGGATAAAGACGACCACGTCTTCGTCGACGGTCGTCTGGCAGGCCAGCGCATAACCGGCAGCCACATCCTCGGGAGATAGACGCTGCGTCGAGCGGCGGCGAACCGTCCCCTCCTCGACGATCACCGCACAACGGCCACACCGCCCCTGACCGCCACAGGGCATCTGCACGTCTATCCCTGCCTGCCGGGCAGCGTCGCTCAGGAGCGTGCCTGCGGGCACCTCCACCCGCCGGGCCCCGACGACCGAGCCGTCAACAGGCTCGAACTGGACAGTAACGGTCGTGATAGTCCCTCCCTGGCGCAAGTTTACACCACATCACGTTTCACGTTTCACGTTTCACGTTTCACGCATCACGCGTCGTGATAACCCATCCCTCCTATCCGTATCTTCGGACGTCTGCGTCCCCATCTTCGGACGTCTGCGTCCCCCTTAATCCTCCTAATCCGTGTTTGTTGTATCACAAAGCCCGCATCCCCGCTAGTGACAAACCTCGTGGGACCTGGGGACGGACATCACTTCCTACCCCATCTTCGGACGTCTACGTCCCCCCACGCCACACCTTCAGATAGCCGGGCAGATCCACCGCCTCGCGCGGCCCCACCAGGATCTCCCAGCCCGGCAGTTCCTCTTCCAGCTCGCCCAGTAACACCGACACGTGACCGGGGATGATCAGCTTGCGATGGCTGATCTTGTCCGCGATGCCCGTCGTTTTGACCGACTTGGCGATGCGCTCGGCGTCGAACTTGCCCGCGGCCCATGCCGTGAGCACGCTCATGCCCTCGGCGTCGGCCACCAGCAGCCAGCCAGGGTTACCGCTGCCGTCGACCTCGTTCGCTACCGAGAAGTAGGTGATCGAAAAGTTCGTCGTCACCATCAAGGCCGAGTCGGCCTGGGGATCGTTGATCTCGTACAGGCCCGGCTGGACCTGGATCGGCTCCTGCGGGTTGGTGTAGATGTTCGTCCGCAGCACCAGCAGCGGGTAGACCGTCGCCGGGCTGAACCGGTCCAGCACGACAAAGCCACCGTACTTGGTGATCGCCTGAGTCGCCGCGACCGTGACCATCCCCTCGTCGTACGTGCCGTCTGCGGCACGGGTACACTCGCTCGGGAACGTGATGATCGGAAAGCCCAGCGGGCGGAACGTCTTCTTCAGCGCCATGCGACGGATCAGCGTGCTCATTGCCAGCGACGAACAAAGGTCGCGCACACCAGGGTCGAGGACGATGTCGTCCACCCCCGCCCCCTTGATCTTTTCCGTCATCTCCGCCAGGACGCTCAAAGAGTCCGCCCGGATCGCCATCGGAGCGCCGTGCTCCTTCGCCAGATCCGCGAAACCCTCCCAGTTGTCGGGCGTGGCCCCGCAGATCAGCGGCAGCGTCCCCTCGGCGGCCTGCAACCCCCTGCCCATCACGCTCCTGTCGCTGGCGATCAGGATCAGCGGCAGCGTGGCCGTCTCCAGCACGCCGCTGACGGCAGCCGCAAACCTGTCGCCATCGCCGGTCGCCTCCACCGCAATCCCGTCGATCGTCAGCTCCATGCCGACGTAATCCACCGCGTAGCTCGCCGCCTCCTCGACCTTCGCCTTGATCTCATCCAACGGCTGATCGTCGTACACGCGGATGAACACACCCACGGGGTTGTAGAACGTCTTCTCGTGGCGGAACAGCACGATCTCGTTGCCCGACTTGACCTCCCGTCCATCAGCGGCAAGCGTCACGAGTCGAACGGGCGGGGCAGCCGACTCGGCCAGCGTCTCCCGTGCCTCGTCAGACACGTAGGGGCACTTGGCCAATTCGACCTGCTTCGCCGCCAGCTTCATCGCAAAAGCCAGGCAAGTAGGAAAGCCGCACTCCTTGCAGTTGGTCTGGGGTAACAGCTTGTAGATTTGGATTCCTGACAGTGCCATATCCGTAATTCTCCTCTTACGCATTACGTATTACGTATCACGCATCACGCATCACGTTTCACGTTTCACGTTTCACGCCTCACCCATCAACTCCCCGATCATCGTGTGGATGCGCCGGACCGACTCTGGATGGCGCAGCACGACGACGTCGGCACCCGACTCAACCAGCGCCGCCGCGGTCACCGTCTCCCAGTTGAGCGCCCGTTCCTCCCAATCCCCCCAGGCCTCGGGCACACCCTCGCCGACCTTGCTCTCCTTCTGGCGCCAGGCCTCGTAGCCCACGGTGACGATCATCGGCAACTGCGTCATTTGATCTCCCTGCAGCGCCGCCAGCCGCAGCCGCTCCATCACCGAGAACCCGTACTCCATGCCGTACCCCACGCCAGCGCTGGTCGGGTCCATCAGGATGCGGTCGAGCGGCAGGCCCATGTCGCTGATCAGGATGTTGAGCTGCTTGGCCAGGTTGACGTCCATCGCGGTGCGGGCGACGACCATCTGGTTGTGGGCCAGCGCTGCCGCCACGATCGTGCGATAGTTCTTCTCCTCGCACACACCGAGCACCAACCGCTCCCCGGCCGCCTCCTCGGCCACGGGGACGAGCAACTCGTTGTCGGCGTCCACCTGTCCCGGCCCCAGCACGATCAGCGGCAGCCCGGTCGCTTTGAGCACCTGGCGCACGGCGGCGCGGGCGCTCTCGGCCGTGTTCGGCTGGCCTTTAGCATCGACCAGGCTGAGCTGCAGCAGGATGACGTCGGCGCCGGCCTTCTCGGCCGCCCTGGCCCACTCGCCCGGGTCGTCCATCACGGTTCCCCAGGCTTCCATCAACAGCGGCGACCAGTCGTCGGGCTTGCGGTCCTGGATCTCGATCGCGACCACCGGCCTGTGAACCATCTGGCCCTCAAAGTTCAGGAAGGGCATCGCGGCCTGTCCACCGACGGTGACCGTCGTCGTGCGCGTGCCACCCTCGGCCGCGGTGGCGCCCAGCGTCACCTCGCGCACCTGGCCCATCCACTTTTCCTTGAGGATCTCGATCCCCGTCTCCTTGTCCTCACTCCAGGGCGGCACCACGGGTCGCGCCCGCTCGACGGGAACCACTGCGACCTCTGGAACCTCGACCGCTGGCGCTGCCGGGGCTATTGGCACTTTAGGCACAGCTGGCGCCGCTTCGGCTACGGCCCCACCCAGCTCCCGCAGCGCAGCCTCCAGCGCCCGGCGGAAACTGGCGATGACGATCTCGGCACTGACCTGGGCGATCTGCTGGACGTCGGCCCCCGCGGGCAACCTGCGCGCTGTCGGGACCGGGGCTGGCGCGGGTGCGAGTGCCGGTTCGGGCGCGACCACTTCGGGCGCGACCACTTCGGGCGCGACTGGTTCGGGCGCGACCGCTTTGGGCGCGACTGGTTCGGGCGCGACCAGTTCGGGCGCGACCACTTCGGGCGCGACTGGTTCGGGCGCGACCGCTTTGGGCGCCACGGCTTTTGGCGCTCCTTCGGCCGCCGCCGCCTGCATCACGCCCATCTCGAGCGCCGGATGTTCCTTCTCCTTCAGCCACGCCACCAACTCGTCCACCGTCGTCACGCTGCGCTCGTCGGCGATGCGGTCGATCAGGTCGGGGACGCCCTCGCGCTCCGCCACGGCGGCCAGCTCTGCGCTCATCGTCTCCTTGAGGAAGCTCGACATCCAGACGATCCGCTTAAAGCCACCGTCGGCCGAGATGAACTTGGGGCTCGTCAGGTAATACTTTCCAACGCCCATCACGCCAGGCGTCTGCAAGCCACCACCGGCCATGCCCGCCAGCGTGGAGAACGTCATCCCGGCCGGCGTCATGCTCGTGTCCTCACGGCTCAGAACCATCACCCCTTCCGCCTCGGGAATGTACATCACGATGCACTCAAAGCAGCCACAGGCGGTCATGGGGTTCTCCATGATCGAGTACATCGCGACCTGCTGGACCGTCCCTTGCGAGTTCTTGACCGCCGTCTCGTTCGTGCCGGTCCAGTACCCCTTGACCGGGTCAATCAGATCCCCCTTGGGCACCGGCTGGTTGGGACCGGTCGGGTTAATCTGGAAGGAGGCCTTGCAGTCCAGCCAGTTGTAGGCCCCGCACAACCCCAACCGCTGTGGGCTGACGATGCACACGTGCGTGGGCGCAAACGACTGGCACAGCGTGCAATCGTAAAAGGTCTCGACTGCGTCATCCGTCAGGTCGGCCAGCCGCCGGTTGCGGAAGTCGTACGCCGCGCGCGCTTTCTCCAGCCACTCGGCGTGCAAGTTCGCTTCGGTGATGATCTTAACCTGCACCTTGTCCACGATCGCGCCAAAGTCCGCGTGGAAGCGCGCATACAGGATGTCGCCAAAGTGCTTGAGGTTGAATCCTTTCTCGACCGCCGCCTTCGAAATGCGGATCCAGGCAATGTCCCGCTGGCCCATGTGCTGGAGACCGGAGGCCGCGTTGACAAAGTAGTGGATCTGGCGCTCCAGCACCGGTTCAAAGTCCTCCTGCATCTTGCGGCCGGCCACCTCGATCAAGAGGCCCAGGTCCATCGCGCCGCCGACCTCCACGTCCCCCCAGCCCGCTCCAGCGGGCCCCGGCCCGATGATCTCGATCTTGCCGTCCTCGACCTCGTCCATCGGTACCATACGCAGGTACTCGAACGCGCGGCTGTGCTTGCCGCCGAACTCGACCCGCATGTCGGCCCGGCGGACGACCTCGCCCTCGAAGGCGGAGCCGTAGGGAACCGGGACGGGCACCTCGGTGATCTTGATCTTGACGCCACGCACCTCAATGCAAGCCTGCACCAGCTTGGCCGCCCGCTCCGTGTCGTCCTCCGCCTCTATCTCGTTCCAGGGCATGGAGATGACGTGCTCGTAGCGGGTAACGCCGGTGGGCAGGATCTCGGGGATGACGGTGTCGGCGATGGTGGGGAAGCCGTAAGAGATCGCCCCGGCGGCAGCCGCGTACTTTAGATCGTCCACCTCGCCCAACGCCAGGACGAAGGCAAAGACACGGAACTTGTTGTAGAGCAGGATCTCCCGCCACTGCCCCGGTTTCAACCCACCGAACGTCAGCGCCGAGCGGGTGGCAAAGCCCATGGGGTAGATCGCCGAGATCGTGTCCTTGCCAAAGGGGACGATGTACGTATCGTACCCCATCTCGACCCCTTCCTCCTGCAACTGGTCGATGACGGACCGCCCATTCGTGTTCCCGCAGAGAAAGATCAGAATGTTGCGCTTCTGGAGCTCGCGCACGATGCTGACGGCGGCCTCGTTCGAGCGGGCCGCGCCGACGACCGCGGCAAAGCCCGGCATACGGCCGTCCACCAACTGGATGCCCCACGAGCGCAACTGGATATCGTCAATCGGACCGTTGAGATGGCCGTCCCCGCCGCCCGCTCCGGACGCGATATGTGGGTATTCGGTACCGCCGGTCAGCTCAAGACCTGGATAGAGCTCCGGCTGCTCTCCGTAGACGAAGCGGATTCCCTCGATGGCCTCCGCCGCCAGGAGGGTCGCCTGGCCGCTGTCGAGCGTCTCCCCCAGGTAGGGCACCCACAGACTCTCGTCCGGCAGCGGGTGCAGCAGCTTCTTCGCGTGCTCCAGCGACACGCGCATGTCCCCGAGAGTTTGGATCTTGTGCTCCAACATACCGTAGGTCACTGGTAGAAAGTAAGCCGTGTTGGGAAAAGCCACCGGCGTGTCAGCCCCCTTCTCGGCGATCGCTTGCTTGAGCAAAGCGTCCGCCTCGGCCACGAGGGCGTTGGAACCACGGATGGCTCGTGTTGCGATGTATCGTGACATTTGGCTCTCCTCACTTTCGTCTTCTAACTCGCCGGTACGCCGTAGATCGCCTCGATGCGCTCTTCCAGCGGCAGCGAGAGCAAACCGCCCATACGCCGGTCGCCGCTGCGCCCCCACTGGCTGGCGTCGTACTCGGCCAGCCCCAGCGCCGCCCGTTTCTTATCGATGTGTGCCAGCGCCCGGCGGACGATCTCCTCACCCTCCTCGACGAACTCTAGCCTGCCGCCCACCTTTTTCTCCCACCCGTCGCTCAGGATCTCCAGCACCCGCTCGCTCCCGGAGACAGGTCCATTGCTGCCGCCCATGATGACGTAGGCACCCGAGGCTACGCAGTAGGTCGCGATCGAGATCGCCTTCTCGCTCATCCACTCCGGCGCCATACCCACCGCCGGGATGTCAGCGATGTCCTGGCCCAGCCCGCCCTCGGTCGCCATCTGCGAAAGCACCGTCAGGATGCGCGAGTTATCGACGCACGAGCCCATGTGGAGCACCGGCGGGATACCCACCGTCTCACACACCTCGCGCAGACCCGGCCCTGCGAGCGTCATGGCCGTCTCGGGCGTCATGTACCCCATCTTGGCGCTCGCGATCGCCCCGCAGCCCGTCTCCACTACCAGGACGTCGTTCTTGATGAACTCGGTCACCACATAGTTGTGGAGCGCGTCGTGGCAGACGCGGGCATTGTTGCAGCCGATGTTGGCCACCACACCCCGCATGCGTCCGGCGATGATCGCGTCGTTGAGCGGGCGCAAGCTTCCCCGGTACAGCCCGCCCAGCGCATAGTCGATGTACTCGTGCGAAAAGCCCGGCACCAACGGGTTACGGACGTCCGGGATATTCGTCGCCCCTCGCTCGGGGAAGCGATCGATCGCCCGGCGCACGATCTCCTTCGCGATATCCAGCGCCCTCCGCTCCTCGAACTCGATGTGGGTGGCCCCCTTGATCTTGGCCTTGGGTGAGGTCGTGATCAACTCGGTGTGAAAACGCTCCGCCACCGGCGCCAGTCCCTGCATGATGCACTGGATATCCACCACCATCGCCTCCACCGCGCCCGTCAGGATCGCCAACTCCTGCTGCAGGAAATTGCCCGCCAGCGGTACCCCCCGCCGCATCAGCGTCTCGTTCGCCGTGCAGCAGATGCCAGCCAACTGGATCCCCTTCGCCCCCTTGCTCTGCGCATACGCCACCAGTTCGGGGTCCAGCGCCGCCGCCACGATCATCTCCGACAGCGTCGGCTCGTGGCCGTGGACGATGATGTTGACCATGTCCTCCCTCAACACGCCCAGGTTGGCCTCAGAGCGCACCGGCGCAGGCGTGCCAAAGAGAATGTCCGTGAGATCGGTGCCCAGCATCGAACCGCCCCAGCCGTCCCCCAGCGCGCAGCGCATCGTCTGATCCAGGATATGTTCCGCATCCTGGTCGTTGCCGACGTGCGTGCGGTGCAAGAGCTCCACCACCTCCCGGTCTATGCTGCGCGGCGCGATCCCCACATCGTGCCATATCTGCTGCCGCCTGGCGGGAGCGCGCTGCAGGCAGACCAGCTCTCCTTGAACCTTGCCGAACTCATTCAACGCCGCCAGCGCGACGTCTCGCGCGATCTCATTGACCGGCCGCCTCTCCCCCTCGGGTTTTCCGGAACCCGCGTCGCCTTCTGTCTCAACGCCCAGATATGCGGCCACCTCCATCAACTTGAACGCGTCGCGCACCCCATAGTCGGGCGCGTGTCCCTCCGCCGCCTCCAGCAACGTGTACGCCAGCCCCCGACCGTGGTCGGAGTGAGCCGACGCGCCCGCCGCCACGGCGCGAGCAAAGTTGCGCGCCGCCACCGTGTCGATCGTCGCCCCGCACACCCCTCGCTCCGCCTTTCCGACCAGCCGGCAGGGCCCCATCGCGCAATTCTTGCAACACAACCCCTGCGACCCGATGTTGCAGGCAGCCAGTTCGTCCGCCCGCGAGAAACAAGTCTCCATCTCCATCTGGCAGGCGCACTCCAGGAGAGCGATCGTCGCTGCGTCCCGGCTGGCCTCCTCCGGCGTTCGCGCTTTCTTTTTCGCCATACCTCATAACCTCCCTCAAATCATCCGTCTTAATCCTGCCGATCCGTGTTCTTCAGTAACGTCGGAACTCGCCCGACATCTCAAGGTCAACCTGGTTCGTCTCCGTGACCCGCGCGCCCAGCACCTCCCACTTCGGATCCCGACGCCTCTCGTTCGGCAGCGTCAGCACAGGCACCTCCCCCTCGCCCACCGGGTAGCCAGCCCCAGCCAGCGCCTTCTCGATCGCCGCGGGATCCGTCTTGGCGGAGTCGTAAGACACCAAGACCTGCTTCCAGGCCGAACTGGCGTACACGTCTTCCACCCCCTCCAGGTTCGTCAACGCATCCCGCACCTTGAGGACGTGGTGATCGGCCCAGAGAGTAGGTACTTCAAGCACCACTTTCTCCATGTTACAACCTCCTTGTACGACGTTGTTTGCCGCCGAATGATCTCTGATAATAACGCGCGACCGCTGCGGTCGCCGTTGGCAGATTGGCCGTTGGCCACGAGGACCAACGACCAATCTGCCAGTGTACCACCGATCCGTTGTTGTCCTGCAATCCGCGTTCTATCCTGCCACTATGACAGCCCCAGGACCTTGCCCGTCTCCACGTCGATGTCAATGTCCGTAAAGACCGGCCGGGTCGGCAGCCCTGGCATCGTCCGCATCGTGCCACACAGCGGGAACAGGAACCCCGCCCCCACACTCGCCCGCACGTCCGTGATCGGCAACGTCCAGTCGCGCGGCGTGCCCTTCATCGCCGGGTCGTGCGTGAACGACAGGTGCGTCTTCGCCATGCACAACGGCAGGTGCGAAAGCCCCATCTCCGTAAACAGCTTGATCCTCGCCTCCGCCTCAGGCGTATAGTCCACCCTGCCGGCCCGATAGATCTCGCGCGCGATCGTCTCGATCTTTTCCTTGATCGACATGTCGTCCGGGTACAGGAACTTGAAATTGTTTGGCTTCTCGCACGCCTTGACCACTGCCTCGGCCAGCGCCGCGCCGCCCTCGCCGCCCTTCGCCCACACCTCGCTCAGCACCGCGTCCTCGGCGCCCGTCTCCCTGGCGCGCTGGCGAACCAGTTCGACCTCCGCCTCCGTATCGTTCGTGAACCGGTTGATCGCCACCACCACCGGGATGCCGAACTTGACCGCGTTCTCAATGTGCTGCTCTAGGTTCGGCAACCCCTTCTCCAGCAGCCCCAGGTTCTCCTCCATGTACGCCCTGTCCAGCGGCTTCCCGGCCACCACCCTCGGCCCACCGCCGTGCATCTTGAGCGCCCGGATTGAGGCCACGATCACGACGCAGTTGGGCACCAGCCCGGACACGCGGCACTTGATGTTGAAAAACTTTTCCATCCCGCAGTCCGCCCCAAACCCGGACTCGGTCACCACGTACCCATCCGGCCCCATCAGCTTGAGCGCCACCCGGTCCGCGATGATCGACGAGTTACCCTGCGCGATGTTCGCAAACGGACCACAGTGCACGAAAGCCGGGCTCCCGGCCAGCGTCTGCATCAGGTTCGGCATGATCGCGTCCTTCAGCAGCACCGTCATCGCGCCGGCCACGTTCAAGTCCTCCGCCGTGATCGGATCCACGCGCCCCTTCGACCGCAACCCCCCCGGCCTGCTCGTCCCGATGATGATCCGCCCCATGCGCTCGCGCAGGTCCGCCAGGTCCCTGCACATCGCCAGCGCCGCCATGATCTCCGACGCCACCGTGATGTCGTACCCTGCCTGCCGCGGTACGCCGTCGTTCCGCGTCCCCAACCCGACCACGATGTTCCGCAGCGCCGCGTCGGACACGTCCACCACCCGCCGCCACTGGATGTTGTCAGCGTCGATATTCAGCCGGAACATCCGCTCCCTGTCCTCCTCGCTCAGGTCGGACGGCTTTTCCGATTCGACCCCCAGCCTCTCCAACCGCTTCCGCATGCTCGGCGTATACTCGTCGTTCGGGCACAGTGCCTTCGCCAGATAGCTGGTGCTCCAGCGGGCTTCCTTCGTCAGCCGGTTGTCAATCGCAGCCGCCAGCAGGTTGTGCGCCGCGCCAACCGCGTGGATGTCCCCCGTCAGGTGCAGGTTAAAATCCTCCATCGGGACGATCTGCGCGTACCCGCCGCCCGCCGCCCCTCCCTTGATCCCGAACGTCGGTCCCTGCGAGGGCTGGCGGATGCACGTAAACACCTTCTTGCCGATATAGTGCAGACCCTGGCTCACGCCGATTGTCGTAACCGTCTTGCCCTCCCCCAACGGTGTCGGCGTGATCGCCGTCACGTCAATGTACTTGGCGTTCGGCCGGTCCTTGAGCTTTTCCAGCACGTCCAGATGGACCTTCGCCTTCCACTTCCCAAACAGGTCGATGTCGTCCTCGGACAGTCCGAGGCTCTTGGCGACCTCGACGATCGGAATGAGCTCGGCCGCTTGAGCGATCTCGATATCGCTTGGAACTGGATCAACTCGCTTGACGGGCATGTGCTACCTCCTTGAATATGTGTGTGACGTTCTCCTAGATACTCGATACTAGATACTCGATACGGGTCGCTCGATGCTTGATACGGTACGGTCGTTCGACCGGGTGGATGAGGACATCCCGGTCGATGTCCTCATCCACGACTGGGATGTCCCCATCCACGACTGGGATGTCTTCATCCACGACCGGGATGTCCCCATCCACAGTATCCAGCACCCAGCACCGGCATCCAGTAGTCGCATGCTACCCCTTCAGCGTTTCACGTTTCACGCTTCACGTTTCACGCCCGATCGCTGCGGTCGGCTCACGCCTTCACGTTTCACGCCTTCACGTTTCAGTACCCGCCACCCGAACCGGCACCCGCGACGAACGTGGGCACATCTTGCGACGAAAGTCGCGCCAGCTCAATCTCCACCGCCTCCTGTATGAGGTCACCTGAGGCCTGGACCAACGACTCTCCCAGGCCAGGGTCCACGCCCATCGTAGCCAGGCAGGGGTAAAAGTGGTGGAACGTGCCGGCCTGAACGATCGCCTCTCGCACGTCCACGCCGACCAACTCGCTCGCGACAGCCCGGGCACACCCACAGGGCGCGTCCCGCTCCACCTCTGCTTTCGCGATCCGCTCGCCGTCGCACTCGATCCGAAACACCGGCTGGCCAAAGGTTCGGGCAAACTCGCCGATCCATGGATCTGCAAACGAGACCTCGCGCTGACGCACGTTGTAACTCCGCTCGGTGAGGGAACAGAACGGCTTGGGAAAAACGGCGCTTACCCCCAACTCTCTCAGCCGGACGCAAAGCTGTCGAACGAGCCCACCCGGCAGCCAGGCCACGTTGTCCACCGGCGCGATCACAGCCTGAGCGCCAGTGCGCTCGATCACCGTGGGCACAAATTGGGCCACGCTCGGGCTCTCACCCAGCGAGAGCACCAGGTCGGCAGCAGGGAGGTGCATCGGCAGGAACTTGAGCGGGTCGTCCACCATCAGGGGAAGCGCGGAGGGAGCGCGCCAGGCCTCCACCGCCCACGCCTCGGGCGCAAAACGGCGGATGTTTTCCAGAATACGCTGGCCATAGTGCTCCTGGAACAAGACAAACAACCGCAACGATTCGGGGCCACGGCCGCGCCAATCCGACGGCCCCCAGATCGCCTCCAACAGATCCTCTACGCGGCGGCCCTGCTTCATCTGCTGATAGGTGATGTGGATGCGATTGTCCTCCAGGCTTAGCCCGATCACTCTTGCGGCAGGGATAGACTCCAACACCTGCGCAACCAGGCGGCCCTGCTCCTCGCCCGTGGCCTCAATGATCACCACGTCGGGCGCGGCCGCCTGCACCTGGGCAAACGTATCGGGGCCGACAGTGGCGACCCCGACGACGTGGATGCCTGGTTGTCCAGAGAGGAGACTTTGAACGCCCTGCGCGAACAGCGGCTGGCTGGTGAGAATGAATACGCGACTCGAGTTCATGCACTGGTTCCCGGTCAGTCACGGACCTATGGTGATTATAAACCCGTTACGACGATCCGTCCATAGCCCATAGAGGCTATATATACCACCCGAATAGTCCATACGGGCTAGTCCGTGACTCCCCGGTGCCAGTTACAGATCAAACCCCACGCGGTCGAGCCCCATGTTCAGGCGACAGGTACACCAGCCCGTGGCTCACCGCATAGACAGCCGCCTGGGCCCGGTTCCTGACCCCCAGTTTGGCAAGAATGCTGCGCAGATGATTCTTGACCGTGTTACGCGCGATGCCCAGATCCTCCCCAATCTCCTGGTTGGAATAGCCTTGTACAATCAGCGCCAGGACCTCGCACTCACGCGCCGAAAGCACGTCTATAGCCGCAGGCTGCACGGCTGGCTGGCCCTGCTGCGCCAGTTGGCGGAGTAGTTTGCCCGTCATTCCCCGCGCTATCGGGGCCTCCCCCGCCATCAGACCTCGCAACTGCTGGAAAAGCGTCTCCGGCAGGAGGTCTTTGAGCAGGTACCCATCCGCTCCATAGCGCACAGCGGTCGCCAGGTCCTGCTCATCGTCAGAGACCGTCAACATCACCACGCGCACGTCTGGCATGTGAGCTTTGATCTGGCGGGTGGCTTCCAGCCCATTGCAGTTGGGCATACGGATGTCCATCAGCACCAAATCTGGGCGCAGCAACCGCGTTTGCTCGATCGCCTCCAACCCATCCGCCGCCTCTCCCACGACCTCAAAATCAAGCTGGGCATCGAGCAACCTGGCCAGTCCCTTGCGGAACAACAGATGGTCATCCACCAGCAAAACGCGTATAGGTCCCATTGCCCCTTAATTATACACACAATCACCACTTGACACAACGCGTGACCTGTGGCATAGTCCACACGAAGGAGACAGGGTGAGCAAGATGGCACAGACGGACGCGCTGGTCACCGAGGTGGAGGAGAGCGGCCCCTTCGCGCGGGTCACGTTCGCCACCCCCGCATTTCGCTCTGGGCTGGCCCCAGGCCGCTTTGTCCTGGCCGATCTCGGCGGCTACCTCCGCACCCCGCTCTTCCCCGCGTCTCTGGACACACCCGGGCTGGAAGCCGGGGGATTCGCCGTGCTCGTCCCGCCCACTCACCCGGCTGCCGTTCTCCGGCCCGGCGCCAGAGTTGGCCTCATCGGACCGTGCGGGCAGGGCTTTGACGTGCCCACGGCGACGCGGCGGCTACTGCTGGTCGCATCCACCGCCCACCTGCCGGCGCTGCTGCCGCTGGCCGGCCAGAAACCCGATTCTCTGGAAAGACCGGGGTTCTCCGTGGCATTGCTGCTTTCCGCCTCGACTGCCGCTGAACTCTACCCCATCCAGTTGTTGCCCCCGGCCCTGGAGGTACACGCCGTCACCATCGACGGTTCAGCCGGCCACCGGGGATCCGTCCTCGACCTTTTTCCCGATCTGGTGCGCTGGGCCGACTGTGTCTGCATCGCCGACGACCCAGCGCTCTACCCGGCGCTGGCGGAGATTGTGCGGGACACGCGCGTAGGGCTGGGCCACCGTTTCGCCCAGGCATTGGTCGCGCCACCGATGGCGTGCGGCGTGGGCGCCTGCCAGGGTTGCGCCGTGCCGGTGGTGCGGGGCACCAGGCTGGCCTGTACCGATGGACCTGTGTTTGACCTGCTGGATCTGCGATGACGACCATCGACCTGGCCCCAGACCACAAGGCCGGGCTCACGCTCGCCAACCCCGTGATGCCCGCCGCTGGCTGCTTTGGCTTCGGCACGGAGTACGCCCGGCTGGTCGACGCGGAGAGGCTGGGCGCGGTCGTCGTCGGGCCGATCACCGCCAGGCCACGTCAGGGAGCCGCACCGCCGCGCACGTTGCCCATTCCCGGCGGCGTGCTGCTCCACACCGGGCTGGCCAATCCGGGCGTCGCGGCCGTCCTACGCCGCCACACCCGCGCCTGGGCCCGCTCCCCTGTCCCCGTCATCGTACACGTGGCCGGTACCACCCCCGACGAAGCGGCCTCCTGCTGCCGGCGGCTCTCCAGCGTCGAGGCGATAGCCGGCATCGAACTGGGTCTACCGGACACCAGCGGTGGCTCGACCGAGCTCGCCAATGCCCTCGACGACGCCACAGCCATCATCCGGGCGGCCTGCGCCGCCGCAAGCCAGCCCCTCATCGTGCAGTTGCCACTGAGCCGGGCCGACGCGCTGTGCGAAGCGGCCGTCGAGTCCGGCGCCGACGCGCTCACCGTCGCCGCCCCGCCCCGGGGGACCGCCTGGCACGCATCCAGTGGCCGCTTCGTCACCGGTCGCCTCTACGGGCCGTTTGTCCTTCCGCTGGCGCTGCGCGCGCTGCGTCGCGTGGCCGAGCTTGTGTCGGTGCCGCTCATCGGCTGCGGTGGCATCCACACCGCGGAAGATGGGCTGGCCTTCCTTCACGCTGGCGCTGTCGCCGTCCAGGTCGGCGGGGCACTATGGCGTGACCCGGCCTGCCTGGCCCGCATCGCCGGCAGCCTGTCATCAGCGGTCGAGCCTCACTAACTTGCGACCTGTCCCCCGTGTGGTATAGTAGTGGTAGACTGGGAAGGAGAGAGCCATGACTGTACAGTTCAACAAGCCAAGGAAACGCTCGGACAAGAGATCGATCCCGTCGCTGTTCATCGGCGCTCTGGGCACCGTTGCCGTCGTGGCGCTGTACCTCCTGGTGCCCGGGCTCCAGTTCATCGAACTGGTGCTGCTGCTCGTCGTGGTGGGCTTTGGCGCGGCGGGCTACAATCGGGGCATCATCCGTGGCGCTATGACCATCGTCTTGTTATACGTCGCCACCGGCGTTGCAGCGACGCTTTATCCAATCCCGGCCCCTTACGTCGCCGCCATGGGCCAGTTCTTTGCACTCGTATTCACCGGGAATGCGCTGAGCGGTGAACTGGACGTCGCCAACCAGAACGTAGGCGGGGGCAGCCTGGTCATCTCTTTCGTGCTGCTGATGGTGATCACCTGGGTCGCGCTCGAGGCCATCGGCAGGGTCGCCTTCCGCGACACGAGCCTGCCCAGGCTGGGCATCCTGGACAACCTGGGAGGCATCGCCGTCCACCTGGTCATCGGTGCACTGGTCGCCAGCCTCCTGTTCAACGCGATCGGCTACGGCCGGTTGCGACCCGTGCACAACAAGGCGCTGCTCCGCAGGAGATTCAACCAGGTCCTCGCCATACACTACAACGCCCAGTCATTCTGGTTCCCCAGGACACCGCCTCCGATCTACGTCTACGACCTGGACGTGCCGCGTGAACGCTAAACACCTGGCCAAGTTAGAATTCCCCAAGGTCCTGGACCGCCTGGCGGCACACGCCAGTTTCTCTGCCGGCGAGGAACGGGCCCGTGCACTCACCCCGGCGACTGACCTACAGGAGGTTCGTTGGCGGCTGGAGACGACGAGCGAGGCCCGAACGCTGTTGGACACCAAGCCCGACACCACTATCGGCGGCGTCCACGACGTCCGGCCGCTGGTACAGGCCGCCCAGCGCGGAGCGGTGTTGCCCCCATCGGAGCTGCTCGACGTGCGCGACACCCTCGTCGCCGCCCGCACCCTCCAGCGCACGCTGAGCCGGCTGAGGGGCCAATTCCCCCACCTGGCGCACCTGGCCGACCGAATCCTGCTCTGCCCAGAGATCATTGCCGAGGTCAATCGCTGCCTGGATGAGCGGGGGAACGTGCGCGACGACGCCTCCCCCGAACTGGCCCGCATCCGCCGCGAGGCCCGGATCGCCCACGGCCGGATACAGGACAAGCTCCAAAGCATCATCCAGTCACCTCAGAAGGCTCGCTTCCTGCAGGAGTTGCTCATCACGCGGCGCGAGGACCGCTACGTCATCCCCCTCAAAGCGGACTTTAAGGGCCGCATCCGGGGCATCGTCCACGACGTATCCGCCTCCGGCGCAACTATCTTCATCGAGCCTCTCTCGGTCGTCGAACTGAACAACGCCTGGCGCGAACTCGAACTCGAAGAGGAGCAGGAGGTGAACCGCATTCTGGCCGGCCTGTCCAGCCAGATCGCCGAACGCGCAGCCGAGGTCGGGCAGACCGTGGAGGCGCTGGCCGAGCTGGACCTGGCCTTTGCCAAAGCCAAGTACGCCGAAGCCATCAACGCCACTGCGCCCACGCTCGTTCCCACCGAGCCGACCAATCGACCCCCTGACCGACCAGCCAACCGGCCAGCCGACCGGGGCCACCACGGCGCCACCATCCGCCTCGTCGGCGCGCGCCACCCCCTGCTTGACCCGCAGCGCGTCGTCCCCATCGACGTCGCGTTGGACGAGGAGACCCAGGTGCTGATCATCACCGGCCCCAACACCGGCGGCAAGACGGTCAGCCTGAAGACCGTCGGCCTGCTGACGCTGATGGCCCAGGCGGGGCTGCACCTGCCGGTCGAGCCGGGTTCAGCGCTCTCTCCGTTCCAGGCGGTGTACGCCGACATCGGGGACGAACAGTCGATCGAGCAGAATCTCTCGACCTTCTCATCTCACCTGACGAACATCATCTCGTTCCTCGACCAGGCCGACGAAAACAGCCTCGTCCTGCTCGACGAGTTGGGTGCAGGCACCGATCCGGCCGAGGGGTCCGCGCTGGCTCGTGCCCTGCTGGACCACTTTCGCCGTCGCGGAACGATGACCTTCGTCGCCACCCACTACCCCGAGCTCAAGAGCTACGCGCAACTCACGCCCGGCGTGCGCAACGCCTGCGTCGAGTTCGACCCGGAGACGTTGAGCCCAACCTACAAGCTGACGATCGGGCTGCCGGGCCGCTCCAACGCCTTCGCCATCGCCCAGCGGCTGGGGCTACAACGCGACATCGTCGAGACCGCACGCCAGATGGTCTCGCCGGACGAACTGCGCACCGAGGACATGCTGGCCGACATCCACCGGCTGCGCATCCAGGCGGCCCAGGCGCGGGACGATGCCAGCGCCGCCCGCGCCGAAGCCGAAGAACTGACGCGCGAACTGCGCGAGCGGCTGGGGAAGATCGAGCAGGAACGGCAGGAGATTCTGGAGCGGGCCCACGAAGGGGTAACGGCAGAACTGGAGACGTTGCAGGCCGAGGTGCGCGCCTTACGACGCCGCCTGCAAGCCGCTGCCGCACCGCTGGAGGCCGTGGCCGCGGTCGACGAGGCCATCGCTTTGCTTGCCGAGGAACTGGAATCCGCCGTGCAGGGGCCGGAGCCGCTGGAGCCCCCTGTCCTGACCAAGGTACCGCAGCGCCCCATCCGCGCCGGCGACACCGTGTGGGTGCGCCCGCTGAACGCGAAGGGCCAGGTCCTGGACATAAACGGCAGGGAGGCCGAGGTGCAGGTTGGGCCAGCCCACACCCGCGTAGGCCTGACGGCATTGGAACTGCGTGCACCTGCGCCCTCCCCCTCCGCGGGAGAGGGACCCGACGAGGGGGCCATCTCCATCAGCGCCGCCCCTTCCCCCGGCGTGCGCCTCGACCTGCGGGGTTGCACCGTCGAGGAAGCGCTCCAGCGGCTGGACCGCCACCTCGATGCCGCATGGCGGGCCGGACTGCCATGGGTGCACATCATCCACGGCAAGGGCACCGGCGCACTGCGGCGGGCGGTGCGCGACTTTGTGGGCGACCACCCGCTCGTCAGCACCTACGAAGCCGGTGGTGACAAGGAGGGCGGCGCCGGCGTCACCATCGCCAAACTCGTCCAGGCGTAGCCGGATGCTGGATGCTGGATACTCGATACTGGAGGATTCTCGGATCATTATCATTGCCCGAACGAGGAGGGAGTCTACAATCATGACCACGATCCACATCGAAGTTTGGCTCTACGGGCCGCTGGCGCGGTACGCCGGCGAGCAAAGTCAGGGCAGTTACGCTGAACTGCACCTGGAGCTGCCCACGGGCAGCACGATGCACGACCTGCTCGACCACCTGGGGCTTCCGCCGGAGGAGAAGGGCATCACCTTCGTCAACGGCAACCTGGCCGCACTGCCCGGCATCGACACCGATCGCGACCTGGTCCTGCACGATGGCGACCGGGTGGGCATCTCCCACCGCCAGAGCATGTGGCCGTTCCAGTACCGCTTTGGCGTTCACATGACACCCGACCTGCGCGAGACGTTCCGTGAGCAACAGGACCGAGGCGTGCACCACGCGTACACCAAGCCTCCGGGCAAGAGCGAAACAGCACAATCGTGAAGACAGCTTTTCGGCTGAGGAAGGAGGATAGAGGCATGGCCAGGTTCATCGTCATTCACCGTATCCCCGCCCAGGCTACCCAAGATCAGACCATCGATGGTGCCAGAAAGGTGGTCGCCTCGCTGGCACCAGGGGTGGAGTGGCTGAACTCGTGGCTCTCGTATGAGGTAGAGCGAATCGACCCCCAGTGGTATGAGTAGAACGCTGGGGCGAGCCCGGGCTCGACACCATCTCAACCGGGGGTTCGGTCACCCATGTCTTCGAGCTGGCCTAGCTTTGGCCTGCGAGGTCTCTGAGATCTCGCAGGCCTTTTTCTGTGGGGGCGGTCTCGCCGGTGCAGGGGGCCGCTTAGGTGCCTGGCACCTGAATTTGCTCCCAATAGGAAATGCCCACCCAAGATCGGGCCTTGTGCTATTCGGGACATTGTGCTATTATAGTAAATGTGGTAATATAAATATAATACTCATAGCTACTCTAGACAAAGTATATCGTCCCCTCCGACTCACTTGGCTCCCTCCGGGACGGGTGAGCGATAAGGTGTATGGAGCAATCCCTGCACCCGCCGTGTTTGCAAAGGAGGTCCTTCACGGCCTGGCGTTCTTTGCCTGGCCCAGATGTGACTTCCTTTTTGTTTTACCCTTCAGGTTCCGCGTTGCACGTTCCAAATCTCTGGTCAAACCGTAAGGAGGCACAGAAATGGCCAAAATGCTGCGTGTCAACATGACCGACCGCACCGCCACGTACGAGGACGTACCCGAAAAGTACAAGTTCCTCGGCGGCCGCGGCCTCTCGTCCACCATCGTCTGCGACGAGGTGGACCCCACCTGCCACCCGCTGGGGCCGAACAACAAGCTCGTCTTTGCCCCGGGCATCATCACCGGGACGAACGCGCCGACCTCCGGCCGCGTCTCGGTGGGTGCCAAGTCCCCCCTCACCGGCGGGATCAAGGAATCGAACGCCGGGACCGCCTGGCCCCAACTGGTCGCCCGCCTGGGGTTGAAGGCGATCGTCGTCGAGGGCTACCCTGAGGATGACGGCTGGTGGGGGCTGCACGTCACGAAGGATGGGGCCAAGTTCTTCGCCGCCGACGAGTACGCCGGCAAGGGCCTGTACGAGATCTTTCCCGGTCTCTTTGATCGCTTTGGCGAGAAGGTGAGCATCGCGGCCATCGGCGTGGCCGGGGAGAAAAAGATGGCCATGGCCGGCATCTGCTACAACGACATCGACAACCGGCCCAGCCGCTATTCCGGCCGCGGCGGGCTAGGCGCGGTGATGGGCTCGAAGCACCTCAAGTTCATCGTCGTCGACGGTGAGGGCGCGCCCGGCGTCGAGATCGCCGACCAGGACCTCTTTGACCAGGGCCGCAAAAAGATGCTCGATGCGCTGCGCACGCACGACATCACCAAGCCCGGCGGCACGCTCAACACCTATGGCACCGCCGCACTGGTCAACGTCCTCAACGAGGCCGGCGGCTATCCGACCCGCAACTTTAGCGAGGGCCGGTTCGAGGGTGCGGCCGCAACCTCCGGCGAGGCCATCGCCGAGACTTGCAAAGAGAGGGGCGGTGTGGGAAGGACTGGCCACTCCTGCCACCCCGGCTGCGTCATCGGCTGCTCCAACGTCTATCCCAGACCCGACGGCACCGAGCACGTCTCCTGCCAGGAGTACGAATCGGTATGGGCCTTTGGGGCCAACTGTGGCATTGACGACCTAGATGTCACTGGCGAACTGATCCGCCTCAGCAACGACATCGGGGTGGATACGATCGAGGCAGGTGGCACCATCGCCGTGGCGATGGAGGCAGGGCTGGCCGAGTTCGGCGACGGCGAGAAGGCCATCGGAATGCTGGAGGAGATCCGCGCGGGCACCCCGCTGGGCCACATCCTCGGGCAGGGGGCGACGACCACCGGCAAGGCGTTCGGCGTCGTGCGCGTGCCCAGCGTCAAGGGGCAGAACATGCCCGCCTACGAGCCCCGCGCCGTCAAGGGCATCGGCATCACCTACGCCACTAGCCCGATGGGCGCCGACCACACCGCCGGCTACACCATCGCGCCCGAGATCCTGGGCGTCAGCGGCAAGGTGGACCAGTTCGACATCGACAAAGCAGAGTTGTCGCGCAACTTCCAGCACTCCACCGGGTTCATCGACACCTCCGGCCACTGCCTGTTCATCGCCTTCGCCATCCTGGATATCCCCGAAGGCTTCCAGGGGATGGTCGACGAGTGCAACGGCGTCCTGGGCACGAACTGGACGGGGGACGACGTCGTCCAACTAGGCAAGGAGATCCTGGACAAGGAGGTGGCCTTCAACCGGGCGGCCGGCTTCACGTCAGTGGACGACCGGATGCCAGAGTTCATGAAGTACGAGAAACTCCCGCCCCACAACGTCGTCTGGGACGTGCCGGACGAGACGCTCGACGCCGTGTTTGGGGCATAGCAGGCAAGAAACCAGGTTTTTCAGCAAAACCTGGTTTCTATCCCCGCGAGCCGCCGGGCCGTAAAGGCCCGGCGGTTTCTGTGTTCACTTCCTCTACTCTGCCCTCTGTGCTATACTATTACAGTGAGAAGTTGACCCTGCAGGCTGCCCCCCAGTTCGGCGTTGACGCCGGAATCAGGAGAAACAGCACATGGACCCGATCAGAATTCTGTTGGTCGAGGATCACAAGATCGTCCGCGAGGGAACGCGCCAGTTACTCGAACAGGCGCCAGACCTGACGGTGATCGGCGAGGCCGCGGACGGCGGGGAGGCGGTGCGTCTGGCCACGGAACTCTCGCCCGACGTGGTGGTCATGGACGTGCGCCTGCCCGTGCTCAACGGCATCGAAGCTACCAAGGCGATCAAGGACCAGCATCCCAACATGCCTATCCTGATCCTGTCTGCCTACGACGACGACCGGTACGTCTTCCCCCTGCTCGACGCCGGGGCCAACGGGTACGTGCTCAAGACCACCAGTTGGGCTGAACTGGCCCAGGCCATCCGCACCGTGCACGCGGGGGAGACGGCGCTCGATCCCCACATCGCCCACAAGGTGGTGGAGCGCCTCACCCAGCGGCAGCGTTACCAGGGCGAAGGGATGGCAGAAGCACTCACCGAGCGGGAGATCGAGGTGCTCCAGGCCGTCGCCCGGGGGAAGGGCAATCGGGAGATCGGCGAGGCGCTGTCCATCAGTCCGCACACCGTGCAGGTCCACGTGCGGAACATCTTTGGAAAACTGGGTGTAAACAGTCGTATCGAGGCGGTGGCATACGCCGTGCGCCAGGGATGGATCACGCTGGAGGAAGAGCGTGAGTGACGCCGGAAGGACAAAGGGCCTGCGCCTCCAACACCAGTTGACGCTCGGTTCTCTTTTGCCCGTCGCCCTGCTGGGCGCTGTAGCAACCCTGGTCAGCATCTATGCACTGCGGCAGATCTCCCTCAACCTGATCCTGCAGCGCAACACCGCGCTGGTCCGGGTTGCAGCGAACGGCCTGGCAAACGACCTGAACGGGTACTTGTGTCCGTTACAGATCGTGGCCGAGGTGCTGGCAGACCACGCCGCGGACACAGCACACCAGGAGCAGATCCTACAGGACTGGACCCCCTTCCTGCAACCATTCGAGGGAGGGGTAGCCCTGCTGGACGAGATGGGTATCGTCATCGCCACCACGCCCGGCCACGAGCAACGCACAGGCCACGACTATTCCTTCCGAGACTATTTTCAGACCGCACGAGTCACGCGGCGGCCCGTCTTCTCCGCGGTGCTCCAGGAGGAGCCCTCGGGACAGGATGCAGTCGTCATCGCCACGCCAATCCTGCACGGCGACGACTTCTCTGGCGTGCTCATCGGCGTCCTGTTCCTGGGACGCCATCCCTGGACCGACCACCTGGAACCGCTGCGCACACAGCAAGGGGGGCAGGCCTATCTCATTGACACCTCGGGGACCGTGATCTACCACCCCGATGGAACTCGAATTGGTAGCACCATCAGGGGGACCGAACCGCTGTGGCGACTGGTAACGGCGGGCCAGCCTGACAGCACAATCCGCGACTCCCGTTTCTTCGGCGAACAGGTCGTCACGTCCTTCGCTCCACTGCCTGGCGTGGGATGGGGGTTGCTTATGAACGAACCCATCAGGGCGCTCCTGGCCCCCACGGTCCCCTACGAGTGGGCCGTGGGCGGGCTGCTGATCGGGGGGGTGTTGCTCTCCATGGCCGTGCTGATCATCAGCGTGGGCCGGGCGACTCGCCCACTGACCGGGCTGGTTCACGAAGCCAGGCAGGTATCAGCGGGCATTCCCTTTCGCCCCCTGGAAGCGCAGGGGCCCCCGGAGATACGCACCCTCATCAGTGCCTTCAACTACATGGTCATCCGCCTGGCGGAGCAACGGGCCACGTTGCGCCAGTATGCCCTTCAGGTGCTGCAGGGCCAGGAAGAGGAACGCAAGCACATCTCGCGGGAGTTGCACGACGAGACGGTGCAGGACCTGGTGGGACTCGTGCAGCGCATCGAGCTGTGTCGCAGTGCCGTGGAACAGGACCCCGCGGCGGCGAGGCGCCGGCTGGACGAGCTGCAATCACTCGCCGAAGGGGCACTGGCTGACGTGCGACGCGTGAGCAACGACCTGCGTCCCCTCATTCTGGAAGACCTGGGCCTGCCGGCTGCCCTGCAGGCTCTGTCCGAGGAGCTGTCCCAACACATGCCGGATGCCCGCGTCCACTGTGAGATCGTCGGCGTCGAGCGACGCCTGGCCCCGGAGCTGGAACTGGCTGTCTTCCGCGTAGTCCAGGAAGCACTGACCAACGTGCGCAGACACGCTCCCACCGCCACCCAGGTCAACGTGACGCTCTATTTTGAGGAGGAGGAAGTCCTGGCCACCGTCGAGGACAACGGGCCGGGCTTCCCACCTCCCGACGTCCGAGGGCTGGTCCGACAGAACCACGTCGGCCTGGCCGGGATGTACGAGCGGGCTCACCTCTTTGGCGGCGAGGTGAGCATCACCCCCACCCCTGGCAAAGGCACGACCGCTGTTCTCCGCCTGCCCAGTCAGAGTACCCCAGGCTGACGCAGATCTACCTCCAGACGGTAGTCCCGCCACCGGCCACTCTCAGTGCAACCCTATTTCCTGCCTACTTGCCTCCCCGCGCCCTTGCCCCTCTGCTCCCCTGCTCCCCTGCCCCCGTGCCCCCCTGCGCCCCTGGGACCGACTATCATACAGAACCCATCCCTATACCTCGATTCTACTAGTTAGTCCTACCCCTCAGATAAGGTTTTTGGATGGCGTGAAATACCCGTGCCGAGTGATGCCCATCGACGCACCCCCTGCTATACTGACGGCAACGCAACGTGGATCGCTGGCATACCAGCCGTTGCAGAAGAGAGGTCACGATGTTCAAAGAGCCGTCATTTGAGGACGCCGTCAAACTGTTCAAGCAATGGGGCTTTCAGGTGGAGCCCGGCCCCCGGCCGGAACAGGTCACGCTGATCGTGGAGGGGCCGGACTACCGGACGTACTCCGTGTACGAGGCCCGTATGCTGCCGCAGATCGCCTCCGTCGCGCTGCGCGTCCGCTGGCAGAACGGGTCCCTGGCGCTCCGCGCGTGGCAAGGCAAAACGGGTAGTTCCGTGGATTTCGAGACGCTCCCCTTTCCAGGTGGCGCAGCATCCTTGCTGCAAGATTGAACGCGATTTCCTGATACCGGCGCTGTAGCCTCAGTCGCTCTTTCCCCCGCTCACTCCTCTCTTGGGGTGAATTCCTCCGGTTCTACGACGACAGCGTACCACAGGGGTATCAAATCGTTACCTCGGCCCAACCACAGCAGTGAGATTGATCCTCGTTCCACACCTCAACCCGGTAATTGCCGGGCAGCAAGTTGGAAATCCTGACATTGACATCGTAGGGACATAGACAGAAACAGGGGGGGAGGGCTCCTGGATAGGCCTCGCGTTCGATGAGCTTGAGCAAGGGGCGTTCATCTATAAAATCCACGACTATGACTGCACAACAATTGTACGTAACATTGTAGTGATGCATGACGATGGCGTCGCCCTCAACATAGATCTCAACCCAGTCATTTGTTGTGGTGGTCGGGGTCAGGCACCCCTGGACATCGTACCCGAAGCTGGTTGCAAGGGAGTTTCTCAGCACTATCGGTAGGTAAACACAGCCATAGTACTCCACAGCACCGATATCCACTACCGCGATGCTGTCACAATCTCCATCCCTCGGGCGAGGGTTGCCGTCTATGTCGGTGGTTATCCCGGCGTCTACCCCGGCGTCAATGGCCGCACTGTTAGACAGAATGTGGTAGTTCCCTGCATCGGGGTCCACGAAGGCCGGGGTGCCCGAAAGGTTGACCGTGCCAGTGATGATCGTGCCTGCGCCATCCCAATCGGTGTCGTTACCCCAGGTGCCAGTGCCCCATAGCGTTGCCGTCAACGTGGCCGTATTGCCGGCTGCGACGGTGATGCCCACCGTGTGGCTCACGAGGATAGTGTTGGTCAGGGCCACGGTTTGTTGGTGCCGGCGATGTAGACCCCGCTGCCATCGCCGCCTCTGTTGCGGGCGATGGTTGTGTGCAGCAGACGAGGAGAGGAGCCCACGATGTACAGTCCGCTGCCTGCGCTGTGAGCGCGATTGTCGGCGACGACATTGTTGGCGAGATAGACATCGCTATTCCTGACCAGCACACCGCCGCCGTCGTCAGCCGCCCCGTTGCCCAGGATCCAGTTGCCAAGCACCTGAGCTGTGGTCCCGCCAGTGAGGTAGATGCCGCCGCCGTCGTTGGCCGTTGCTCTGTTGTCACGGATGACGTTGCCCTGGATCAAGGCCGGACGGTCCTTGACGTAGATGCCACCACCGTACGAACCCGATCTGTTGTCTGCGATGGTATTTCTGAAAATCGTTGGCGGCAGTGTCCCATAGGGCCCGACGTAGATTCCACCGCCGCTTTTCTCAGCCGTGTTGCTCAGGATCCAGTTAGTGCGCAGCGTAGGCGCCGCCCCACCGACGAGGCGCACACCGCCACCTGCGCCGTCGTAGCAATGGCCATTGGTGAAGATGAAACCTTCCACCAAGGGACCATAGTCGCCGCTGATCACCAGTGCAGCATCGATGCCACCGCCGTCAACCGTCGTTGAGTATACTGCCGGGGAACGAGTGATCCAGCCTGTTGCATACCCACCTAACAGGTCGATCGTCCGTGTCAAGACCAAGTTCTCGGGGTAGGTGCCTTGTTCCACGTGAATGGTTCCTCCGGCGTCCGTCTGGCTAATGCCGTAGGATATACTGGCACAAGGATCAGACCGAGTCCCACATCTTGGTCGGTCCCTTCCGGTTGCAGCGCTGACGTATGTGTCCCGGTAGATACGGTAGAAGCCAGCAACGACCTGCTGTGGATCGCTCTGTGAAGTTGCCACCAGTAGACCACAGTCAGGAGGGCCATAGGTGGCCGTGTTCAGCGTCACGCTGACTACGATCGTCCTGGACTGCCCCTCGCCCAGAGTAGACGCCACTGAGGTCACAACCGCCGGCCAGCCCTGCGCCGATAGATGGGTCAGCGTAAACGTGTCACTGGCACCGGTGTGATTGGTCAACGTGTAGACAAAGGTCACCGTCTGACCCGGCCCGCCCTCGGCGACTTGCTCTGGCGGCGTCACTGCCAGTCCACCAGTCAGGCTGGCGGTGTATGTCGAACTCCAGCCAGCCACGTCGGTTACCCAGGCCGTCACCGTGGCCGTCCGACCATGCCGGAGCTGGCGGAAGGCCATCGTCACGCGGTAATCATTGGCTACGTTCAGATCGGCGGGGATGATGCACACGTTGTTCACCAGGGGATCATCCAGATCAGCGACGACGGGTGTATTGGCGTTGAGGTCAACGTAGTCAATGGACCGGCTGTCAACGACTGGACCGGATACATCCACACTAACGGCCATCACGTCCGGCTCTGTGTACAGGCTGGTCACCTCCACCAGCGCGGTCAGCCCGGTCGCATCCGTGTAGACGCCGCACAGAGTGATGGCCGGAGTCACAGTATTGGTCCACGACAGGAACTGAGTACTCAATGGATGGATGGCTGCCCGCTGTGTGACGGTCAGCCCCTGGCGTACCTCGAAGTGAAGGTGATTGTAGTGCGCTCCGGTTTGACCCACTCGACCGATGATTTGCCCAGGTGTGACCAGGACTCCATTCGTGATCGCAGAATGGACCGTCAACAGGTGGTTATAACGGGTCTCGCAGCTAATGCCGTCACGATTATGAATCAAGTGCACGAAATTGCCGCTACCTATGCCGGATACCCAGTCATCTCTGAAGGCTCGCACGGTTCCTGTGGTCACGGCGTGGACTGGGATACCCTCATCGGCTGGCAAGTCTATGCCACGATGGAAGTCGTAGCGGCTGTATCCCTCAGGCTTTAGCAATCGAGGGCCAAAAGTGTCACTGATGGTCATGATGGTCAGCGGGATGGTGAGGGGATCGGTGAAGTCAGTCGTCACACACCCAGGTGACCCGCTGACAGACGAGCGGGGGGCTGTGGAACGGGCGCTGGTCGCCAGAGTGGCGACAGCAGGCGATTTATGCCCTCCCACGACACCAGAGCCGCCGTCGGCAGTGCTGTCCACCGCCAGCGTCGCGGCCCGAGCCCTGAACGTGGACAGCAAGAGAAGCAGGGCAACCGTCGTCGCCAGGCCAACCCACAGGGCAAGCATCACTTTCGTTTTGCCGCAGTTCATCGCTTTCCCTCCTCGCTGGCGGATTTCGAGACCTGACAGGTCTTGAAACACTCCTGTTCAGATCAAGGCTTTGTCAAAGACGCACGTCTAGGACTGCAGAATGCTGTCAGAGACCTGTCAGGTCTGCTCTACCCAGACCGGTAGAGGCGCCCATCTCGGGCTTCTATTATACCCACAGCCCCCGGCGCCATCCAGAGGACGAAACCTCCAATACATCCGGGGGTGTGCCCCCTATTCAGCAGATGCCATCTGGAGTACAATAGCCATTATGGCAACTCCACGACAAAACGAAACAGCCACAATCCACGTCCTCATCCTCGACGACGGGCTCGTGCAGCGGGATGGAATCGCCCGCGTCGTCGAGGACGCGAAAGCCATGACCGTGGCCGGCATGGCCGCGACGGGCCAGGAAGCACTGGTGATCCTGCGGGAACGGCCCGTCGACCTGGCGCTGGTCGACCTGGTGCTGGGGGACCGTCGCAGCGGCGTGGAGGTGGGCCGGGAGATGCGCCGCATGCGACCCGAACTGAACGTCATCATCTACACCAAGCAAAAAGGGATGGTCCTGGCAGCCGAGATCCTGTGGGAGCGAAAGACGGGCGGCCAGCCCAAACTACAGGGATACGTGCTCACCGAGCACATCTTTAGCAGCAGGCATCTCGAGGCCATCTACGACACCATCCTGCGCACCGGCTACTACGTCGATCCGGAGGTGCTGGAGTGGCACTACCGGCTGAGCGAGTTCGAGCCGCTGACGCCCCGCGAGGAAGAGTGCGCGTTGCTGGTCGCCGACGGACGCAGCAACCGGGAGATCGCCGACCGGATGGTGCTCTCCCGGCGAAGGGTCGAAAACCTGGATAGTGGCCTTCCTTGATAAACCGTTCGATGTCGCTCACGTCGAACCCCCGCCCGTCGTCCATGACCCGCAGTAGGAGCACGTCTCCCCAGCGCTCGGCCTCGACACAGACGTGCCCGGCGTCGGCGTGTTCGTAGACATTGGCGCCCGCCCCCCGGACGAACCGATACACGAGCACCCCGACGGACGGATCCGACGACTTGATGCTATCCAGGTCAGATAGCCGCAGCGTATGCCTGAGGCAGGCGGCTGCCGGGTACATCTGGGGGAGGCTCTCCTCGATCAGTTGCCTCAATTCCAACCGCATGTTTCGGGGCAGAACCGGCGTCGACAGGTCGAAACGCATCCGGCCCGCCTGTTGGTCCAACTCCTGGGCAAGCGCGATGATCTCCGGGCCGCCCTGCTGCCGGGCCTTGACGCGCAACCTTCCGATCGTCTTTTGAACCTCGTCGTGGATGTAGGTTGTGAGCGCGAAGCGGGCGCTGTCCTCCATGTCGATGATCCGCCTGCCGGCCAACCTCAACTCCTCCTGTGCCTGCTGCAATCTCTGGTGTTCGCGGGCGTTGCGGATGGCGATGCAGGCGGCGATGGCCACCGCCTCCAGCAACTTTTCGTCGTCCTCGTCAAAGGTGTCGAGCATGTCACTCTCGAGGTTGATCACGCCGATCAGTTCGTCACCCTGGACCAGCGGCGTGGTCAGCTCCGACCGGGTGGACTCCCGGGCCTTGAGGTAACGCGGGTCCTTCCTGACGTCGCCGACGTTGATCGCCTGGCGAGACCGGGCAGTGGCGCCGATCAGCCCCTGATCCAGCCTCAGCTCCACACTGCCCCGTTGATCTTCCCTGAGCCGATAGGTGTTCCTCAGAACCTGGTCCACAGGATCGTAGATGAACACGTCGACGACAGTGGCTTTGCCGATCTCGTCCAGCTTGCTCAGGAGCGTGTGCATGACTTGATCCAGGTTCATGGTCGCGTTGATGGCCTCATTGATCGCCCGGCTCAACTCCAACGACCTCCGGGCCCGCTCCTCGCGGCGGTTGAGGCGCACGGTGTTGACCCCCAGCGCCGTCTGGCGAGCGAACGTCTCGACAATCGCGACTTGACCCGGGTTGAACACCCCCACCGCCCGGTTGTTGAAATTCATCACGCCGATGACCCGCCCGCCGATGCGGATGGGCACGCAGATCTTGGACTTGAACTCGGGGAACGAACCCCGGTAGTCCGGCTCCTTCGTGACGTCGGCGCAACAGCGGGGGTGGCCGCTCTGGGCGACGACGCCGCTGATGCTTTCCCCCATTTCCATGATCCGCGCTTTCTTCTCCTCGGTCCACCCGTCCCCAAAATGGGCTTCGAGCACCAGCACCGGGCGCCCGCCCACGTTGCGCAGCAGGCGGATGGAGCCGTGCTCGGCACGGATGAGCCGGGCGCCTGTGTGCCAAATGATGCCCAGCACGTCCTCTGTGCCCAGCGCCATGGCCTCGTTGATGTCCAGCCAGTCTTGAAAGAGCTGTTTCTGCAACACCACGTCTGAGGAAATATCCATTACCCTGCCCTCCGCCCCTTGCCGATGCAGAACGGCAACCGCCTGACGTCGTGACGCGCTCAGACGATTGCCATTTGACGAGCCATCCCTGGTCTCCCTCCAGCAAGAGAGAACGTGGAGTGCTGCCGGGCGCTCCCAGCATTGCGACCTGTGCTTACCGCGTCATTGTGCTTTACCTCTCGACTGTTGTCAACACTCACACCTCACGGGCTTCCGCAATAAGTCTACCGTAAAAACTCAACCCAACCGATACGCTCAAACCGAGGACAATTCAACCCAAGTAAAGTGACACCTCCTGGAAGTTGTGGATAATAGGTTAGCCCAACCAACAC
>Ga0307378_10000280_pt1 | contig 95592 bp, 139 predicted proteins | sample UN1MG_FD_202238 | JGI IMG/M metagenome (GOLD analysis project Ga0307378, IMG submission 202238) | Soil microbial communities from Risofladan, Vaasa, Finland - UN-1 | ecosystem: Environmental > Terrestrial > Soil > Coastal area > Acid sulfate soil | place: Finland: Risofladan, Vaasa | collected...
TTTGCTCTCCCCCGAGGCGATCCTGGCCGCCGTCTCGGGTGCAAACCGGGCCCCCGGGTTTCCTGGGTTTAACTGGAGCTCGGCGCCATCGTGTAGAGCTTGGATATTCGGCGCGATTTCCTTCAAGATGTTATTCAGTTCTTCATGGGTTTTTCCTATGTGGCCTATCTGGGTAAAGAAAATCTGTGGGATATCCGCTTCTTTTGCCCATTCTATCTGCTTCTCCATGGAGATGTGCTGATCCCCAATGTTTCGATTGAGCTGGGCGCCATCACCGATATAGACGTCGACGCCCTTCAGATTCTTTTCTCGGTGGGGTATATTGAAGACATCGCTTACATGAAAAACAGTGGTGCCACTAACATTTATTTTGAAAGCTAAGGCAGAGGGTTGTCCTTCACTTGTATGGGCTACCATGGTGGGTTCGACAGTAAAACCACCGAGTTTCACGGTTTTATCTATTGGAAGCACGCGCCTCTCGAAATCGTAGAGTTTATCGAAGTCCTCTTTTTGGCCACTTAAAGCCCTGTAGTGTCTACGGAAATAATCCCAGATCGGTTTTGATGTCAAGACTATGGGCTTGATGCCTCTGAGTTCATGCAAGCCTCCGATGGCATCTTCGTGAACATGATCTATCAGAACGTATCGTGGTTTCAGTTTTTTTTGCCCGAGCATTGTGGCGATTCCCTTGGGTGCATTTACCAGGAGATGTTCGTTGCCTACAGTGAACATGGTCGACGTATAATTGCGCCTGCTTTCCCCACCTCGTCTCCATTCCTCGCATTGTCGACAGCCATCACGAGGCATCCCAGCAAAAGCACCAGTCCCTAGGGCGGTTACGAAGGCTCGGCCACCATATTTATGGGTCGTGCTTTCTCTGAATTGCCTTAGGTGACGGGCATCCTTTAAATCTCGACGCGGGATTCCAGCAGTTGTCATCCAACTCTCTATGGTACTTCTAGGCTTACCCACGAGATCGGCAATTTCTTGCGTGCTTTTTCCCATGCCCCAGTATTGATGACCAATGTATTCCTCGGCGGTCATGCCATATTTATGAATCCGCCCCTTCTTGATATCGAGTTTTCCGAAAGTCACTTCTGTCGGAATGCAGGTGACACAGGCGCCTTTAGGCACGACAGCCAAGCCAACGCATTCGCCTCCCAATACATGCTCATGTTTGTGTTCTGGATCCCATACAGTTTCGGGGATGACTTCTATGCTGAAGGCAGGCAGTTTCTTCTCGAGGATGAGCTTGATGCCCTGAGGATGCCATATTACGCCCTCAACCCAACCCCAGCCTGTCTTCTGGTCGACCCAGACTTTGTTGACGAAACCAATGACATCACCTTTGAGATCTCCATGGAGAACGACGATCGGCTGCCGGTACATAGAAGGCCAGAATTTCGCTATACCTTCACGGGTGAAATAACTTGGTCTGCCATCCATTGGCAATACTTCGCCGGGTTTGATAGCCGGCCCTTTTAGGAATAGCAGTTCTCCAACCTGGTTGATTTCCATATCCGTGGCTTCTAGGTGCAGAACACCCGTGCGCTCACACATGGTTGAGCAGCTGGCTGATTGGAGAAGCATGGCCTTCTTTTCTTCTGAGATGGAGGTAGGGCTGAAAGTCCACATGTCGCTGCTTTCTTTGATGAAGACAAAGGTCCCGTTAAGTTTCCTTCCGTTCAATTTGAGATGCAGTTGGCTTTCGCTGTCTTTTGTTATCTGAGCAGAACCGGAGTCACTCGTATCGAAATTATTCTTCAGCTTCTGGGTTTGACTTGCTGGGTGTGTGGAAGGAAGTTCTCCGGTTTCTTTGAGTAGCTGATCCATTTCCTTGGATTCGCGTCGACGGGCCAATATGGCACCACCTTCCAATGGATCATTATCTTGTCCGAAGTCCCAGGCGTCGAGGACCTTGTTTCCGCTGTATAGCAGCAGCCAGTATCTTGTCACAGGCAGGCCGCGCTGAACTTCCGGCCCTTTGTGCCAGACTCTCTTAACTGCGAACTGGAGGCCTGGAGAAAGTTTCAGTGAAGTCCTTCTCTTGCCAATGTCATCCACCAATTGATCCCGCACTGCCTTCGCGTTTTTGGCACGCCAATATTGTCGATCCTTGGGAATCTGTACTTTTACATTCTGAGGCAGAGCCGAGATTCCTGAAGGCGGCATCCAGCTCTGATTAAGCGCTCTTCTACTGATGGTGTATGGGGTTTCTCCCGATTTTGAGAAGAAGGTTAACCAGGCGAAACTCTCCTTGGTTCTCCACTCGGGACGTGTGGCAAGTTTTCGGACGATCATTCGGCGGTTCTTTATTCTCTCTCCGTCAAGCCAGTATTCGTGGAAATAGGATTTCTGGGCTCCGAATTGGCAGCGGCCTTTATCCATGATGACCATGATGCCACCCAATTCACTGGTAGCTCCCACGGCGCCGGCGGGGATATTTCTCTCATAGTCCAGCCAGGCGACGCTCATCGGATGCTTGATCTGCGTTAGGATCTTTTTGTTGGGGTCCTCGAGGATGGTTTCCGCTTCCTCTTTCCACAGTTCGTCAAGCATCTGGTGTATGGTTTTTGCATCCAGGGCCTCGATTTTTTTGCTGAAGGCTTCTCTTAGCTGTCTTCCTTCTGAGCTGCTGTTCAGTTTGGCTGAGATTTCTTTTATCGGTTTTTGCAGGTCCTCGGCCGTTATTCCGGCTTTTTCGCGTAGACTTGGAGATGTTCTCTTAAGCATAGGTTTTATGAGGCTCTTCCCCAGATCCCAGGTCCAGCCCACTAACTGGCTTTTGCTTATCTGGCATCTGAAATCTCCATGGACACTTAATCCCCGTATGTGAAACTGGATCACGTACTTCCATTCCTGTCCCTCGTCGGGGTATGTCAGGTATAGGTTCTCTGCAGGCGCTAATCGCTTAAGTGGCACTATGCCGCCGCAAGACAGAGTCATGCATTCGTGTGGCATGTCCTTTATGGACTCGTAGAAGGCGGCGAACTCTGCAGGTCGTATCTCGGCTTTGGTTTCAGGGTTCTCTGAGTATAGAGTAACTTCGCCCACGGCGAAATCTCTGATAGTTGGGAAGTGAGTTAACTGAAGATATATGCCGTTTTCAGCGGCTTCCTCGTAAATTTCTCGCTCAGTCTCTGATAAAACTAGGCGCTCCACTCCAAGTTCCTTTAATTGAGACCATATGTTTTCGTTATTCTGCAGATAGACGAACCCCAGGCTTTCCATGTCTGGAACAGCGATCCATGGCGAACGGCAGCAGGTTATCGGCGACTCCATGTCCATCCTAGCCGACACCAGGTAAGCTTCTTTTCTCACCCCACCTTCAATCTTGATCTGCCCATTTACGACATCCCAGGATACGGCCTGAGTTTTCTGCTGCTGCTGACTTGTCTTGTAAATGGTTTCCGCCGTTTCGAGAGGATCTGGGCTAGTTTTATCCTCACGCTTCTCGAGGACCTGGGGGTGGAACCAGTGGAATACCTGGTCACTGATTTTCCCGACGTTTTTCATGGTGACCCGGATTATATCCCCAATATCCGCGACAATCTTAGTGTTGAAGGTCTTTCCAACAATTGTGTAAACCTTCCCCTTATGTTTGACGAAAGCACCATAATTCTTGATGTCCACGGGAACTGTTTCTAGTTTCGCTTCCTTGGGTGGCGTCACCGGTCCGATTGCCCCCAGATAGGTGTGTGTTCCACCCTCTTTCCTCACACCAACTACGAGGGCATCTATCTCGAAGCTGGTTTTCATCTTGCTCCATAAAGGCGTGCTTCCGGTGAGTCTGTATTTTGAATCCGCTTCCTTGAACATGGCCCCCTCGCTACCAGAGACCTTGCTAACTTCCTCTGCGAATTTAATCATCTGCTCTGCGGAGGTGGCCCAGTTAACGTTGTTCTCCCATAGTTTTGTGCGGAAGCTGTCCATGCTCTTTGGGACGTCCCGGATTGGTAGCTCCAGACCCCGGAGCCGTTTTCGACGATCCTCGTATGATAAATTATGGATGTCCTCACCATCGATGTAGAGTATGTCGAAGACGTGGAGGGCCCAGCGGCTATCATCCACAGCTTTCGTTGCTCCCACAGCAAAAGCCGGGACTGCACCTTGCCGGCCTAGATTAGTTAGATCTTCGCCGTATGGTGTAGCCTCAGTATCTAAGACGAAGCTCTTGGCTGGAATCGTTTTGACGCTCTCTGCTACACTAGGAATATTTTCTGTTATCTCATGACCAGACTCTGTGAAGAGCCTTACTTGGTCTCCGTTTCTGTGCGCTTGGACCCTGAAGCCATCGATCTTGACTTCAGTGGATTGCTTCGAGGGCACAGTGAACAGGTCCTTAGCGAGATCCCCGACTGATTTGATGCCGAATACTTCCTTTTGGCTGTAGCCTTTTTTGGTGGTCTTCAGCTGGGCATACGGATACCCCGGTTCGATTCTCTGACGCTTGGTCATCAAATTGAACCGGGCGGCCGCCGCCTTTGACTCCCATTTACCGCTGTCGACCAGCTCTTTAATCTGCGCGTCGGCACCTTCAGCTAACTTATAGGTTTCCTCCGGATCGTAGAGAAGCCATTGTGCTTTGCCATCATTCGGGTATGGCGCCAGTCCAGGAATCAGCAGATAGGGTCCGTTTTCTCCCTCGAGAAAGTCTATGGCATCCTTTCTATTAGAAAAATATTTGGACTTACTACGCTTGACATGTTCACTTTCAGGTAATTTGTAGAGGAAATGTTTCCTTATTTCCGCCGGCTGCCTGATGTGCTGCGATTCTCTCCACCAAGGCATGTCAATAGCTCGGAATACCGGAGCCCCGTCTTCTCGGACGATGAAACCATCCAAGATAAAGGTGGTTGGATCCTCGATTTTTGATAATTCCGTGGAGATCGGTTCAGGTAAATCCACTTCCTCGAGGTCCTTGTCGAATCCCATAATCACACCTTCTTTTCGATGGATTGTGACACGCATGCCCTCACAGGGTTCAACATAGTAGCTGTCCTCAAACAATTCCCGAGGATCGCTGAGTCGTTGATTTGGCGTCGCGGGCAATATTGGACTAAGGGGCGAGATCTCAAACTTGGGTTCCTTCAAATTCAAGGCTTTCGTGGGAATAGCCCATAGTTCATAGGCCGGCACATAGGGGCCACCAGGTCCACTGCTTTCCCATACTAGATCAAGTTTTTCTCTAAGCCCAGAATCCAAGGTCTCCAGAAGCATCTTTTTATAATGTTCGTTTGGAGGGCATTTCAGCATGAGATCTATGTCAGCAGGATCTTCTTTCAGCACTGCACTGCCCACAAAACTGATGAATTCGGGATCCAATAGCACAGGTCTTCGAGCAAAGGTAGGCGCTGATAATTCTAGAACGGAGGCCTCTATCGGAGTTTTGTGTTCTTTACCTGTATCAAAAGCCCGTTTTGCCATCTCTTCTACGATGAGATTATGAAGTTTTCTAAGTTCCTGTTTTGTGAGGAAGAGGTTCTTTTTATCCTTTAGAGCTTTCTCCCATAAATGACACCATCTATGATCATCTATAAGTTGAGCTCTATCCCAATCACCAAGACGGGAAGGGTTTTCTAAGATCTCTTTGGCATCCTCTTTTGTGAGCAGTTTCTTGACGACCAGTTTCTTTTCTGCATCCTCCATCGGATTATTCCAAACCCACTCACTGTACAGCTCAATTGTTTCGTCTAACCTCCCCGCTGCAAGCAACTCCATGATGTGACTGTCACCGCCCTCGATTTTGCGCCGTATCCAAGCACAGTAAGCTGCGGGATCTGAGGGGGGATTCTTTCTATGGCTCACCACTCGGATGCAATGGTCAAAATTCTTGAAAGGTCCGAAGGGCATTATTCACCCTCCTCCTCTTCTTCATCTTCATCATCATCTAATGCCCCGCTTTTTCCCTGCTTCATGAGCCAATACTGTTCCTCGATCAGGGAATCCAATCTATCTGCTTCCTCGTTCTGATTTGGCTTTTTGTTGTTGGGGAGTTCTGGAATGCCGGGGATTCTCTGAAGAGGTTTCCGATATTCGGGGAAACCCAACTCATCCCGGACCCAGGGCTCATCCTTATCGACCACTTTGCGATCTATTGCGTCATAGATGGACTGTCGAATCTGTTGCTGATCAAGAGTTGTAAGTGGTGCGAACTCGAGGCGCGGATATTCGTCAACTGGCCAGTTAAGATCCACGATCATCCTCAGCAGATCATTGATGACATCCATGAGCTCCATTCGGAAATCCTCAAAACGCATGAAGATTATATCGAGGGGAACCTTTGGACCGTAGGTGCCGCCACCACCCTCAAACAGCCTTTGCCCAATGAGCATACGCCTTAGTATCATCTCATCATGATATCGGATGTATTGATCAAAGGGCATTTCTTTTCTCTTTGATTCAAGAACCTCAATTTTGGTCGGATCCTTGTCATCGCGTTTGACTATGACTGCCTGGCTGCGTGCGTAGAGGTGCTCAATGGCTTCACCTATCTTTGCCATATCCTGGACATTTTGTGCTGTACCGAGTAGGATAGGCGAACCAAATCGTTCGTAGGCGATGTTTGCGAATTTGAGCATGGTGTCTTTGATGTACCAGTTCTTGTAGCATCCCTTTAGGAGTGCATTACCATACCAGTTACCGTGGCGTTTTTCGTGGCTCCAGATTAGACATCTTTCAAGCGGTAGGTCAATACCTCCTGTTCCCAAGGTATCGTAATATCGCACTGGTTGATCTGTGAGATAGCCATATTGCTGAATCTTTAGTAAGTTTCCATACGCATCACTGAAAAATCGTATTCTTTCAGGATCAAAGGTTTTCAAACCATTAACATGGCGTGGCAGCCACCAACCATTATACTCATCGAAGACAACTTCTGTGACAGAAGAGCCAAAGATAATAGCCTTCATCATTTCCTTCATGGCTTCTCTGAATGAAGGGTACCGTAAGTTACGAAGGGATTTAGTTAAATAATCGACTAATTTCTCATCTTTATGACGGATTCTCCAGGGCTTCATGAGGACGCCCATCTGGATGAGATCAAATCCAGCTATCACTTGGGCATCATAATCAGACATTTTCTTGTATTCGTCGTAGCCTATTGTATCGGGGTTATAATCACCTGAAGCAAGATTCAGCCAGCGATCCCGATATTGGCCGACATCTTCATTTAGAAGCTGCCGGTTCTGAGCCTCAACTCTTTGCAGCCTTAAAGTAAGTTCGGCATTAACATTTTGAGCAGTGCTGAACATCTGGTCTTCCAGGGTCTGGAGTTCTTGGATGTAATTGGGGAAAAACCATCTTGCTAGACGGCTTTCCTGTAATTTTTTACTTGGTTTGCTAAAATTTTCTACTTCTCCCATGGCTCCCGCCTCAACAATTCGTTGTCTTTCCAATTTTCAGGCAACCAGCTTTTCTCCCCGGATCTAAATGTCTCCCAGTCATTGGCCACGCTTTTCACTTCTTTTACTTCAGGTTGATTTGGCATTTCCCGCGAAGGATCATAATATCGAGGATCCCAACCCGATAGCAAACAGAGGAAGGAGTCAACACAGTGGTCATTATCTTTCACTGGTTTTCCGTCACTGCCTCGTTTGTATTTCAATAGCTGAGTTTTAAGTAAATCAAATTCGGGAATATCTGGAATAACGATATACCGTTTCTGCAGCCAGAAATATACAAGGCCGATCATCCATTCCTTTCCATCAGATAGATGCCCAAAAACACGTTTCGTGACTTTTAATCCGCGGTCCTCGAGTTCTCTATTCTGGAAAGCACCGGCAGAATCGCAGAGCCATTCAAAAATACTGTATTCCAATGTATCCTTTTCGGCGATGTTGGCCCAATCCCTAGCACTTGTCCCATGATCGACGTGCATGTGCATGACCGTGATCTTGTGATTGAGTCCACGATAGCCTTCCAGGAGAACCGTGTCGTGATCAAAGCCCCAGTCAATTCCACCCTTGGCCTGACCTTGGAATTCTAATTTTTTTGGGTTATAGGGCGTCCCATCGAGCAGATACCCTGGGTTCTTCGGGTCAGGAACAACAAAGGCTTCTCTTATGAAAGTTGAGGGGAAGACCCGCCCCGCACGTTTCGGCAACTGTCCCCGATATTGAGTCCGATACATCTCATCATCCAGGAAGAACTTCGCCACTTCAGAATCGCTGATGTTGAGCTTTCGTTGGAGGAAGGGACAATCAGTATCCTCCCAAGTGAACTTTCTCCATCCCTGTATATACAACGTCTGACCTGGTTCAGCAGCTTCCAATATATCGAGAAAGGCATCCGTGTTTTCCTTTCCCGGCGTCGCGGTGGAAAGCAGGAACCGCATTGGTCTATCACTTCCGCGAATCATGGGCCAGGCTTGTTGGACGATGTTCTGAGGGATTAAGACAAACTCATCGTTGACCAACCCATCAGCGGTAGGTGCATTAACCTGTTTTTCGCTTGCAGCCGAGTATCGGATCCATCCACCCTTCTTATAGACAATCCTACTTTTGCTTGGTTCTGTTCTCAGGAATTGGGCGAAGAACTCACGCACACTGCGGCTCTCCTCACCCCCGGGCCATAGGATGGTTTTACAGTAATCGTAAAGCCATTCCGCCTGATCTTTTCCACCTGAAACGATGAAGAATCTGTAGGTCTGATCTTTAAGGGTCAACCAGACAACAATTATGGCAACACAGATTGTTTTACCGCCCTTCCTCGGCGCCCTGATAACAAAGTACCGCACACCATCCATTACAGCCTGGAATAAGGCGAGCTGTTGTGGAGCGGCCTGCTCTAAATCAAAAATCCTTTTGGGGACATAGTGCTCAATAAAGTAGAAGATATCCCTCATTGCACGTTGCCACATGTCCTCGGTGCCTTTCTTTTGGGCATAGTTGAGAACATCTAATTGCGACGCCAAGTCATTCAAAGGATTATTAACGCTGTTGTATAAAAAAGAGTTTAGGATTCAGATACCGTTTTTTAGAGTTCCAAAGAAGTAGGAGGCTCCATTAACTTAATCAGAGTGTCACAGATTTGCTTCAGAACCTTATCTATGTTGAGTGCATCAATGAATTTGGCTAGATCCTCGATCGTTTTGGGTTGGACCCCCGCCTCACGAGCTTGGAGATCCATTCCAAGCAGCATCTCCTGATAAAACTTTACGAAGGCAGTTTGTTCAGCGGTACTCAAATAATTTACCAGAATCAGGTACATCTCGGTTAACAGACTGGCCCGCGATGCCTCTCTTAAATGCTGTAGAGAAGCTCCAATTCCAGCTATATGTTCAGGTCTCATGGTTTTTCCTCTCTATTACAGGGCATATTAGCTTCGATGAGCTCACAGACTCCGCCTACGCCCCGGGATAGGCGGTAAATAGTAAGTTGCTTACAGCTCTCACAAGATGGTTTAAACCAGAGGGGAGTTAGAACGACTCTAATCCCTCGTGATTGCGGCAGTGGATCCCTGTGGCTCAATGATCTTATCCCTCGGGCATAGAAGTGTAAGCACTTTTATGGGTTGCTTCGGAGCTTTGCTTCTCTCCGTGCGGAATTTACAGGCCAATTCATCACACCGACCATCGGTCGGCAAGCCGGCCTGGCAGCCACTGAAGTCAATACTCGTCCCCCACTGAGGATCATGTTGCCATTCGCCCATTCGTTTCGCCCAAAATAGTATGGAATGCAGTATATAAAAAGCTATTCTGGGACTCGAGGGAAGTTTCGGTGAAGGGTTATCAGGAACAAAAGATCCAGGCTCGCCGTTAAGGTTTTGATGATTTCAGAAGGTAAATCCCCGAGCGGAACTTCCAGAACCATAGTGCTACGCAGGAATACTGAGAGGATTAGCCGTAGCACGATAAAGAGAAACGGCCATGGGCGTTTGAGAAATTTGCGGCTGTCTCCTAATAGCCACATAGCGTAGATCAGAGCGAGCACTGTGATCACCTCTCTGCCGAGGGCGAAGACTTCGTCCAAGTTTACACCTCTAATTTGCAGAGAGCGGGGTCTTTTTCTAATAAATTGAGCTCGGCTTTAATCAAATTTAAGAGAAGTCCAGCCCATATACGACGCTCTATATTATTGGACGCACCCTCGGCCTCCAGAAACACGAATAATTGTGAACGATCTCTTTCCGGCATCTCTTTCTTTATGTAGTCGATGGCGCCAAACCATCCGATTTCCCTGACTTTGGATGAAACGATATCAAGGATGCCATCCATATATGGAGGATTCTTAAGATTCTTCGGTATTAAAGTTCCCAATGCATTGTAGATAGTACCCACCCTCTCATTCAATACTACTAAACAATCTCTATCGGCTTTCGAGAACATATGTTCTTTAATGTAGGTTATATCTCTCTGTGTTAATTCGTCTTTGCCTTCCATGACGGTCAATCTATGTTCAAGTTTTACAGCATCTTCTTTTGAGAAACTTTCCTGACGGGGCATTTTTTTCTGCCCCATCCAGGCATTAATGATTGTGCCAGCTAGAGCTATCAAAGCCAAGAGTATTGGCCCGGTGGTTTCGGGCGACCACACGGCTAACCACCCATGTCTTCTTTCTTGTGCCTTGAATAGTCTACCGGTCTGTTGATGACATGGTTCACCATGAAGCCCTGTGAGAAGCTGGCTAGGAAAATATAAGCCTGGCTGCCTATGGGAATCTGTTGCATGAAAAGGCTCAGTTCCACCAAGGCCGCGAAGAAGCCTATTCCCATCGAAGCAAACATTGTGATCCAGTATTTTCTGTCGAAGGCGATGTCCGGATCGGCGGCAAGTTTCCAGAAGAAATCATATAGTGTCTTACCTATTGGACCCAGCAAGAAACCGATAATGGCGATTAGCTCATTTGAAAGCTCTAGCATACAAGAGAATGGTTAGCTTTGATATTAAAACTGTGTGCAGTTACGAAACAGTTTTGTTAGGCCGACTGCCCAAACACGGCCGGTTTCGGATGATGTGAGGGGCGGGAGAACATCAATTCTTTCTCTCGTTTTATATTCGAGTCGATCACAGCGCGGAGCATGGGGATATCATACAAGCCCAGAGTTTTTTCGATTGCCTGCATAACACAATGGCCACCAATGTGACCACCGTAGAAGATGGTGCGCTCAGCCTTTCCCTCGCTTTCTACGGGGGTGCTTTCAATGAATTCGTGGACGATGTTGTAGCTTTCCGGGGTATCCACTATCCTCTCCAGCTCCTGGTAAAAGGCTATGTTCAGCCCATACCATGCGAGATCGAGGATCTTGGCCCACTCCAAGGCCGTTGAATCCCCAACCCACCGGGGATTGAAACCCGCCTTGGCAAGATGTAACAGCACAGGCTCATATTCTTCTTCAAGGTACGAAAGCATGCCCCCAACGTACTTAGTGTATCTCCTGAGACACCAATCCATACCATCCCTGATGTTTCCGCGAACGGGGCTGTAGAAGATCCTGAGATGAAAATTATCCCAAGTCTTTCGCAGGCCATAAAGATAGCGAGTCATCCCCGGCGAGAGAGTCGAGTGGATGATTATATATTTGGGATGATATTCGTCGACGTAGTCTTTCAAGGATTCGATAAAATTAGGGGATTGAGGATAACAAACATGCATGAAGTCAAAATCACAGTCCCAGGGGGTCTTCTTGACATCTCGGCCGACAACCATTGGCCCGTCTGCGAGCATCAATATGTTATAGACCCGGTCCAGCATCTCATAGATCGGTTTCCCGATCTCTCCAAGTCCGATGACAATGGCCAAACGTCTAGATCGTGACATGGTCTATACTCCATTCCATACAGTTATAAATCCAGTGCCCGAAGCATATTTGGGTCCCGGGGCTGTGTGAAGCTCTCATACACTCTCTTCCCCGGGATCCAAACACTATATAAACAACAAGTAAACTTTTTATGTGATCCTTATGGAAAAGACCAAACCAAAAAGTCTGCACGTCCTCATGGACCCAGACGAGTTCGCGGAACTGGAGAGGCTGAGAGGAGACCAAAAATGGAAACCATGGCTATTCAGTTTCCAGGAACAACTTCTGAGACAAGTCGAGAGAACGGAGCTCTACAAACGACAACTTGAGATCATCACTCAGGAAAACGAAAGACTGTCAGAGCGCATCAGAATCCTCCAGGAGAAAGCCAAGGATGTTTGAATCGCCCAAATATGGTTTTGGCTCTGATAGAAGCGTCTCCATACATGATGTCATCCCTCTGGAGCCCCCCATCAGATTAACTAGAAATGAGGCAGAATATGTTGCTCTATACAATGACATCAAAACAAACGGCCAGAAAGTGCCAATTAAGGCAAGGCCACACCCGGATTCAGCACTTCGAGCCCAGGGTAAGTTAGAGGCCCTCGATGGAATGGGTCGACTCCAAGCGTTGATTGAGCTAGGAAAACAAGAAATTAAGGCGGATATCGAGAACCTCACAGATGAACAGGCATACGAACTGGCCTTCACTCTCAATGTTAACAGAGAAAATCTTTCTCCTCTATCCATAGCTAATTGGTTAAATTTCTGGCGAATTCGTTTCGGGTACACACAAGACAAATTATCAGAAAAAGCAGGGCGCAGCCAATCATGGGTTTCCAGACACCTGAGTATGTTGCAGTTCAGCGAACCATCCTCTGAACCGACACAGCAGATTTTCTCCCAAGAACCAACCACCTCTGTTTCTCCAGAGATAACGGAGAGACAGACTCGAGTACTTAGGCGGGCCCCTGAAGACGTCCGGCTGGAAGTGATAGCCGAGGCCATGCACGGCGGCACGCTTCCTTCATCAAGAGAGCTGGAGAGACGGCTAAAGGCGGAATACACGCCCGAACAAGTGCTTTCGAGATACGTCGGAAAGCCCAACATAGAGGATGAATTTCTAATCTACATCCTCCAGGAAGACGCGGGACTTACATTAACGGAGGCAAAACAACAAGTAGCGGAATTCAGGGCCCCAAAGAGAACATATTCAGGTCCTAAAGCCAATCTAGATAAGCCAAATATCTGGACAAAACTGAGTCAGTACTATCCAACAGAGATCATCGACGCGGTGCTGAGTGTGACCAGCTCGGATAATTTAGAAACCTTAATCAAATATTGCAGGCGATTCACCCAAAAACTATTCTTAAAGGCGCCGGAAAGTCTTAGACAGGCCGCACTGGAGGATTTCATGGGATGAGCGATACTAGAAACCCAGAAGACACCGTCTGCCCCATCTTTACACTAGTCAACGCTATTCTCGGACTCGCAGAAGACCGGGTTGAAACACCATGCAAGGGCAAAGTCTGCCACATGTATGAGACAAGTACGAAAAAATGCGGGTTGAGATCTAGATGACCGTGGAAATCGTGAACCCGGATGAAGGAAAGAAGGAAGAGAAAACCGAGGAACTTACCCGAGAAGAGAAAATACAAAGACTTCAAGCCCTTGCGGCAACAGAACCAACATTCCTCGTCAGATTCATCGAGGCCTTAATTGATCATTTAAGGATCTCGGAAGAAGATCAGGATAGGATGTGGAAGGAGGCTTTAGGCAAATGGTACCAGACATAAGCAAAAAACTTGATGAAATCTCTGAAAAGATCAAAGAACCCCCGAAATTGAGCAGTGAAGAGAAAAAGAATTTCACCGAAATCTTCACGGTTCTCAAAGGATGGCTCGAGGATTCACTCGTGGTTATACTGGAGAAAAATCGGGATGAAGCCTATCGTTACATGAATTTGCTGATTGCAGGATTGAAGAAAGTCGATCTCGACTATATTGCCGGAGTTGTACCACCGGAGGCAAAAATCGAGGAAGATGACCCCGACAAAATAATTGATCCAATGCAGGTTCTCGCACCCAATGAGGCAAAAAAACCAGTTGTGAAGCCAGACCTCATGGAGCTGGTCAGCCAGTTACCGCCTAAAGAGCGAGGAATGGCCAGTCGCCTCGACTGTTGTAAATCCTATGAAGATGGGGACAACGAGGCAACGTGTACTGATTGCAGTTTAGAGAAACTGATCGAATGCGTCCGAATAATAGATCCGACCATAGATCCTGCCGAGGACATAATCAGAGAAGTTGAAGAGGCTAGACGCGCAGCAACCATCTAAACCTTTTATTTTCTACACCACAGTATTTACCAGACTTGGCGATCATCTTAGAAAACGTCACAGTAGACGATCTGCTGAAATGGATGGCAGAACCAGTCGACGTTAACGAGGATGAATACCAGAAATGGAGAACCGAGAAAGCCAAACAAGACAAACCCTCACTGAAGGACCTGCTTAATAAACCTAAGAGAACATACGTGAGCGGAAGCGATTTCAGAAATTATTTGAGTTGTGCCCGAATTCTCTACTGGAACACCCACAATCCGATGCAGAGAAAAATTTACTTGAATAAAGGGACCTTTCAGGCTATTAAAAAACACGAGTTGATTGAAGAGAGACTTGAAAGCCGGGGATGGTATGGGGAGTTTGAGCCCAAAAAACATCTTCCAGAATACGGGCTTGAGGGATTAGGCCACGTTGACTGTCTGAGCCCAAGCGGGGCCCTTTTCCTAGAAATGAAGCACAACAAGCCAGCTGAAGCCGATGAGTTGCAGGCGGCGTGGTATCAATATATCCTAGAAGATATACCCAAGATAGTTCTCGTATATAGGGACCAGGTTAAAATCATTATTAATCATAGCAGATATATACAGAAATATATTCCACGGGTTTGTGGGACCATCGTTAACAATGTCTTGCCTCCATTGCATCCCAGTTATCCGCGCTGTAAAGGCACGTGTGATTATGCTACACGTTGCGGACGGACTAGGACCGTTACCATGCATCAAGGTACCCCCAAAGAGTGGATAGATTATTTCAAAGCCATTGGTGCATGGCGTGAGTAATGCCTCCTAGAAAACATCTATGCTGCACCTACTGTGATTGGAACGTTATCAGTTTTCACACAGAGGAGGAATTAAAGAAATTTAATCTGGTGTGCCCGAAATGTGGTTGCCCCATCCTGGAGTTAAGAGATAAAATTAAATCTGCTTGATATCAAGATCGCCAAATTTAAGTCGGTTAATCCCCGTTGTCTTCTTTGCATATTTCTTGATGTTGGGGCTGGTGTATAGGGGTAATTTCGTTGACAGATCCATGATAAAAAGGACTTCACCAGTTTTAGGCGAGACCATGGCGGCCTCAGTATTTTCTAGGTTCTGATAAATCCAGAGACCACTGTTAGTCATACTCATGAATTTCCAGTCTTTGAAGTCAGGGTTTTTGATTCGCCTACGCATAGAGTACGTTTCCACACCTGTCACATCTTATTTTCTTATGTTGTTTTTTGGCTCTTTTCATCTCTCGACTATTTATCTTCTGCTTATTACCGCAACTAGAGCACGTCTTAACTCCAGGTCTAGTAGTGAACATATGATTCCCCACAGGTTTTGGAGATGGCGAGGAGAATTCTGGCTCCTCGAAAATTAATTGGATTGGTGTAAATTTCTGCTCCTGTCGCCATTTCCATGATGGTGCATACATCATTGTCGACCATGTGGATAAGAGATTGGTACTTGCCGTCGGGTGACTCAACGACCAGATATTTAAGGAGGAAGCTGCCGAGAGGCCTCCAACCCGCGAAATCTGCTGGGTAGCGGAGCTCATGAAGTTTCTTTCCATTTATCAATACCTTTTTTCGCCCCCGTCATGATCACGGTTTGCTGGATTGGGCACCAGGCTCCAGGAGGACAATAATCATGGCCATAGTCACAACTTTCTTCAGTGCCTATGGGAATCGAATTTTGTAAAGCCTCCAGAACATAATAGCCGCAGAGATCAACATTTTTGCTGGGCATGCATAGGTATATAATTGGTTCTATACTAATAGATTTGCCATGAAGATAGCCTTCTTCGCGCTCAATCAGAATTTTTGTGGCACCATCCTCGAGGAGCTACAAGCACACCACCAAGTTAGAGTCTGGAAAAAAAGAGGCCTTGACTCCCTCGACTGGACTAATTTGACTGACTTGATCGAATGGTGTGATCTAATCTACTGTGATTTCATACAGACGCCCTGCCCAGAAATAACAGCCCTGGATTGTCTGAACAAACCCCTGGTGGCCAGAATGGATGGTATCGACATCATGAATCACGTCAATGTGGATTGGCGCAAAGTCTCTGCGCTCATCCTCATGCCTGTCCAGGAGAAACGGTTGATGAAGTTGAGGCAGGATTGGCTAAAAGTCAATGAAGGAAGAAAGCTGGCGGCTCTGCCAAAGACCATCCTAAGACGGAATGTGGGCATTGATTTAATGTTATTTGAGCCCAACTATGAACGGGCCTCAGGATATGAAATAGTCCTTCACAGCAGCGTGATGAGAGACACCAAAGGCGTCTATATGGCTCTGCAGGTTTTCGCCGAGCTCCTCAGGAGAGATGATAACCCATGGCGGCTAACATTGATTGGAACATGGGAAGGCGGCTGGGACTGGAAAAACAGACAGGAATATGTCATGTGCCTCCACGAGCTCGTGGAACAGCTGGACCTGGGCGATAGATTGGTCATCCAACCAAACCTCAATAGAGAGTCATGGGCGGCCAGTCTCACAGAAAGATTCGATGTCATCTGGGGACCCAGTTTCCGTGAAGGGTTCCCGAACAGCATAGGGGAGGCTGCGGCCTCCGGTGTATGGCCTCTGATGAACTGGTTCTACGGCGCCGAGCTGCTCTATCCAGAAGAGAACATCTGCAAAAGCCCAATAGAGCTCATGGAAAAAACAATAAAGTGGGGCAACCTTTTAGCGACGGAAAAGCTGAGCAAGCGCAAGGAGATCCGGCAATTTATCGAGCAATACGATAGAGATGAGGTGGCCAAAGAGATCAGGGAATTATGCGAGGCAATAGTTTCAAAATAACTTCTTCGCAAATATAACCCCTTTTCTAAAAATAAGGCTTATTCTCAGAAAAATTATGCCCCGGGGCATAATTTAAAATATAAAACTAAACCTTGGAAGCGGGATTAGTTGCCAATTTAGTCTGTTTTATGACGTGAATTATTGGCAGGATTTCATCTTCGAGAAAGGCTTGGAAGTCTGAGTTATCAACCTGGTTGAAAAGCACAATAGCGCCATCATTCACGATGCCTACTGTATAGCCCCTGGCCTTGCTTTTGGTGACAACGTATCTTGGCGATCCACTTCCTCTGATCTGAGCGAATAGACGAGTTTGGAGAAAGTCTTTCCCATAAAGCGTGCTTTTGTTGATGCTGGGCGTATCCATGTCTTCAACAAAGATTACTCGTGTCTCGTAATTTGTCTTCAAATAGTCGTCTATTTCATGGCTACGGATTTTCGCCAATTTGATCTCTCCGACGTCGCCGTAGATGATCTCGCTCAGTTTGTTGGCCACCTTGTCCGCGATGCCTTTGCTGCAATAGACTATCAACCACATCTTTTCGTCGTCCTGGAGGAAGGTGAAAGAGCATTCTTGAGTAGTTGGGGACACTATAAAATTCCCGCGATAATAATGCGATACTGTATAATCGTAGGCATAAAGTCCGCTGAGTTCGAACTCACCTCGCCGGAGGCGAGTTATGTCGTTAATGAGATCCAGGCCAAGATCCTCATCTCTTTCAGACTCCTTGAAGTTCTCCACGGCCAGTTCTATCGCATCAAGACCTTTCTCGTCAGGCACAATGAAGATTTTACCACTAGAAGGCATGTATAGACTGCGGTGTATACTCCTTAAATCTTTTATCTGTGTGAAGTAAAGTCTAATTCAGAGGGTTAGAGTCCCTCCCCCGGCACCAGACACCATGGGCATGAAGTCAGTCGGGGCAATATAGAAACACCATGGGGCGATGATGGGTCGCCTCGGTCCAAGGCATCGGGCGATAAGGCCAACGCCGACGGGCAAAGGCCGGGTTGCCCTACGTGTGCGGCTACCGAGGAACCCCGGAGCCCCTACAACTAACCATTCCACCAGTCATAAATTCGCTTGTAGATGGCCCATTTATAGTGCCAAAAGGCACAGCCCAGAAAAAAACCCAAACTAAATTCTTTCCAGTCCCAGGCGATCTCCAAGAGATCCATGGTTATTCTCGCATGTAGCTACCTAAAAAAAACTCTGCGTTATGTTTCAAATCGTTCGAGGCCTCAGGTTCGACATGGACATAATGGGCTTTCATTCCTCTCAGCCATTGTAAACGTCTCGAAGTCGAAAAATATACCGTGCCGCCATTGGTTTTTATCCGTTCTCTCCCGCGTTTATATTGAAGATTTTTGGTATCGAGTTCTTGACAGGTGGAAGTGCGAACTGTTTCGAGCCATTCAGAGCTTCCCACGACCAGGATCGTACAGTTCTTCTCCAACTGTTTTGCGATAATTTTAGTGGCCTCCAGTTTTTCTCGATAATAGAGAGTCAGCAAATCGATGGTGTCATAATCGGTATCAAGAACTTTGAGGCATTGCTCGAAACCATTGAGAAGCCTGGCGACAAAATTCTGATCCCATATCTCGACACCAATCATGGAGATGATACGGGTGTAAATCTCCCTGAGAGGCGCATTCAGGAGCCTCTGCACTTCTTCATTTTCAGCGATAATCTTTTCCTGTTCTTCAGATGGCTTCGTCTTCCGCCACCTCCTTCAATTTAAAATGAATACCACTCAAAGGATCAATGCTTTTCACCAGTTTGATCCCGTCTATGAACCGGATTTCTGTGTCCCCGATAGTCCTGCTGAGTATTTCTTTCTGGATGGTTTCGTTGATTCGTCTAAAAAGTATGGGGTTGACCTCCACAGACTCCAACTCCAAAAAAATCTGACCGGTTTCCGGTCGACGGAAATTGATCCCTATCCAAGTTTTAATATCTTTGATGAGATCTGTGAACATCATCATCGTTAGGACCTCTGGCCCGCATCTTTCTTTTTGTGATAATGAATTTTTCTTCGCGTACCGTCTGGTAAAACATAGTAGACCGGTCTGTCCATACCATAAACCAATATTTCCGTTCTATCTGGAAACATCATTATGGTTTCAATTGTTTTAAAAGTTGGTGTCGATCCTTCTGGTTGCTTATCTGCTAATGTGATTCTAAATCTATCGTCACCAACTAGATTTCTATATATGAGAATTTCTTTGATAAATCCATCAGCTTTCATTTCTTGCACTCACCAATGATATTTAAAAAAAATAGAAGGATTATCGGCGAGGATGCCATCTAACCGCCGCCTGAAACTGGGACCAGCCTGAGGGTCTGCTCGGCCTTATCCTTGAGGTAATCGATGAGTCCGGCTTTGGTAGCCATCTGCAATTCCAGTTGCTTGTCCTCTTCTTTGGTCTCTCCCTCGAGGATGGCAAACCTGGCCCAGCCGTTATCCCTCGTCTCGAGGATGACGTCGGCCGCCTGTTCAGCTGACAGAGCCTCCATAACCTGGTCTCCATGTTCCGGATGTAGTCTTCTTATATTCACCATTATCCTAGTTCTCCTTCCTTCTTAATGCCGAATGTGCCACAGTGCCAATTAGCGATGAGCTCTAATGTTTTGTGGTTGAACCAATCCAGAAAGGCCGCGATCTCGTCGCCCAGCGGATATTTGTAGCTGCGTATGGTCCCTGAGGCCTGGGTGATTGCGGCGCCCCTGGGTCCCTGAAGTATCGTGAAGTCCCCGCTCTTGCTGATGAGCAACCTGTGATCCTGCGCTTGATTCTCCAGTTCGATGGTCGAACCTTCCATGAAGGCGAAATGTTGTTCAGAAGTCATATATTTTTTCAGAAGCTCCCAAGCACGTTGCTCGACAGGCTCTGGAAATTTCGTATACTGATACTGCGCCCTGCCTACCAAGCCTCTGCGATCCTGGAGTGTTTCATAAACCGAACTACCGAGCCCAGCCCAACTAGCTTCATTGGGAGCGTAAGCCATACTTGCCTGTACCCGATTACCCTCGAACATGACGTGGTTCCTATCCAGGGCAACTCCAACTACTCTGTCATCCACCGTTGCCTTTCTGACCCCAAGCCCATCAAAAGTTACGAGATCTCCGCGCCGAAATTGTATATTTGCGACCCCAATGAACCCCGGGTCTACTACGCTTACAGCATTATCAACATCTTGATTTTTAGGATTAACGTTAAGGAGGTTTACCAGTCTTCTTGTAATTTCTGCTATCGCGTCATCTATGGCCCCGTATATCGGCATTGGTATAGACTAGATTCCACACTCTTTTATATTTGTGCCCCCAAAAATCTGTCAGCGGTGACCAAATCGAAAATATTATTGACGCAGATCGACGGCAAGATGCCCAATCTGGCACTGATGAAACTGAGTTCCTATTACAAGGCACAAGGCCACGAGGCCGGCTTCAATGTCACTAATCCGGATAAAGTCTTCATCAGCTGTATCTTCTCGAAGAATCTCTCGGCGGCCAGAGGCGCAGCCAGATTCTATCCTGGGGTAGAAGTTCAGATCGGGGGCCCCGCCTTAATGGCGCCTAATGAACTTCCATTTGAGATAGAGCACCGGATGCCCGATTACAGTCTCTATCCTGGAATGGATTACAGTCTGGGATTCACCACCAGGGGCTGTATACGCAATTGCCCTTTCTGTATCGTCCATCTCATTGAAGGAGCCTTTAAGGAACATGCCCATCCCTCAGAGTTCCACCATCCAGATCACAAGAAGATAGTCTTTTTCGACAATAATTTCACGGCCTCCAAAAATTTCGTTGAGGTCCTGCACTATCTTCAATATCAAGGAATCCGCGGCTGTTTCAACCAAGGCCTTGATGCCAGACTTATCACCGAGGAAAAGGCGGGTGAGCTCGTCGACGCGAAACTGTGGAACCTGCACTTCACCAGGCCTACCTGGTATTTCTCCTGGGATCTGATAGAGGAAGAAATAGGGGTTCTAAGAGGACTAAATTTAATGCTGAAAGCCGGTGCCTCGAAGCATAATCTGAAAGTCTATCTCCTCACAGGATTCAACACAACACACGATCAGGACTATTACCGAGTCAAGAAACTCATAGACATGGGAATAGAGCCATTCGTGATGAAATATAACGGAATAAGATCCGATAAATGGTTAAATTCGCTGGCAAAGTGGGCTAACCGCCATCTCTATAAGTCCTGTAGTTTCGAGGATTATTGGCCACTCGTCAAACTCAACTCTGGCTGGAAACCTCCACAATGATCATTCTCTACACTTCCATTCCTCACAACTGAGTTCCCCGTCTTCTCCAACCCAATCAATCAGAGTGCTTGATTGAAAGAGACTTGAAAGTTTTCTACCCTTCAATATGGTGAAATTTCTGGGGTTGGCCTCCTCGAGCTCTATCGCCTTCTGATATAGTTCAGGATGAAGATTTCTCAGCCGCTTAAACCCCTTCACATCCTGGAAGGGGCAGAACCAGCACCCGGATTTAGGTGGCACCCGAAGCCCATGTTCCTTGATTATATTAACGCAGCCACGGCGGGTCAAACGCTGAGTGATTAGGGGCATCTTATAGACTATGCCCTTTTTATTTTTGAGATATCTTCTCTTGCGTTCTCCATAGTCATACCCGATATAAACGATGCTTGGGTTTTCTACATATTTGTAAAAGGGTTCGGTCTTGAATTTCGAGGTGCAGCATCTGACAAATATGCTGGGCAAGATCCTATATTTCAACAGATAATCGTAGAGGGAGGTAGTACCTCCGACGACCGGTTTTAACCAGCTGAATTTGTATCCGCCTATCTTCAGGTATTCCAGGAATTGATATGTCTCCGGCCATTCACAGCCCGTATCAACGAACACGGGTTCAAATTCTACTTCCTGGTCCAGAAGCAGCAACATGAGGGCTGTGCTATTAACCCCTCCACCGAAGCTAAGATATTCCTTCATTCTTTAAGTCCCCGGACTTTAATGGCTGGACAGCCATGAATACACCAGGCTGTGTATAAAATAACGTCCTTAAATGGGAAAGCGCAGAGCAGGCCCCACAAAAAGCCCAATGCGATATCCAGTTTTTTGATGGATCTTCCATCATTCTCGATGAGAAAATGCCTCAGCGGGTAGCAAACGGTCTCCTCGATGATTTCGTGCAGGTCAATTTGCCAGTTTCTAACCGGGTTCTTCCAAGCTTTCAGATCATAGTCTCCATCTTCGTCCCGGGGGCAGGTCCTCATCAAGCTCCCATGGTGGCCTTCATAGCCAAATTCGTGAATAAATGAGGGCATCTCGAAGGCTAAATTCTTCCCAACTTTGACGATCATGGCGCCGTTACCTTGGGCTTGGTAATGGTCATGGTTCCCACTTTGACAGACAATCTACCATTTTTTATCATCTCCGCCAGGGCCTTGAATTGGTTGACGTCCGTTTTAGGTCCTTTCTCATGGTTTGTGCAGGCCATTACTGTATTCCCATCATATTCGAGGGGAAAAATACCACTGTCCCTCCACATGAGCCTGGCAGCTACGGAAGTATCAGCGGTTTCTTTGAAGGCTTTTACAAGGCTTTCTGCAGAGATTTTGCGTTCCTCGACGGTAACTCCGTGTCCTGCCTCAATTTCAACCCAAGTTAGGGGAGGATCACCGCAGCTGATATGAACGGTGCCAACATGTCCCTGTTGGTTCTTACAATCATTACAGGCCATTAGTATGTACTGCATTCTATACCGCTTAAATATTTGTTGGGGAGATTATATTTCATGACGGATAAGACGTCCAGCTGGAAGCCCCTGGATTTTCAGTGCCGCTACGCCTGTAATTATTGCCCGGAAAAAGGCCATAGCATCGAACCCATACTGAGAGAAGATTGGCGCGATATATCTTGGGGTCGAACGGGTATTTGGGTGTGCGGTGACACGGATCTTTTTCATCCCGACGTCCCCAATTATATCATCGAAGCAGTTCTGGAGAGGGCCCGTGATAATCCCAGTCAATGTTACATATTCTGCACCAAAAACCCTCAGAGATATGTCGATTTCTTAGGCAAGTTTCCCCCGTGGGCTTATTTCACGACGACCGTTGAGTCTGACATTGACTATGAATGCGGTGGGGCGCCGCCACCCCTGGAGAGATTAGAGGCGATGAAGACTCTGTGGAAGAAACTATATGATTTCCCCAAGCTCAGGCCGAAACTGGATTATCAGTTGAACATCGACATGCAACCCGCATTTGATTTCACGCCTCGTTTCCTGAAAGAACTTACGGATCTGGGTCCAGATCAGGTATGCATAGGGCACCGAATTCCTAAAACTGAAAATAACCCCGTGATTCCGGAACCGGATTTCAGGAAATTGATGAAGTTGGCCCGGAAGTTATCAAAATGTTTCGTTACCAAACGTAGGAACGTATGGACTATTTGCCTAGTGAATATAGATAGCCGTACAGTGACTCCAAAAAGCAGGTTCACTAGCTGGCCCTTTATCGGGTTTGATTGCTAGATATGTTGCCCTTCTCCTTCTTCAGGACATTAAATCAATTCTTTTGACTCGGATCAATTTTTTTGATTCGGTTTCTCGGGGTCCGGCCACCCTCGGTCCCATGCATGGGCGCATCCCCCGAGTCACCATGGGCGACCTCAGCCAAGGTCTCCGCAGACAGGTTTATAGCCCGTCAAACTGTTTTGAACCCTCCCAGCGGTCATTGGGCCGGTGGCGTCGTCTGTGCATTTTCCTCCGATTCAGCCGATAAAAAGTTAACGCTTAGGCTCCAGGGTCACCCAGTATGTCCTCGCCTTACTTCGTTTCTTTGGCGAAGTATATTCTTTGATACAGACAGGCTTCCAATCAGCCAGACACGTCATGGCGCGGTATAGCCTCCACTTGACCTCACTCCATTTCAACACAAGTCTGCTAGTCACTCTAAGAAACTCCAGCTGGGCCTTGATGAGTAACATGGATGACTCCTTCCACGTCGACGGTAGTGACCCATACCAGGTTCCGGTGCTTAACGGCGTGCTCCCGGTGGGCGAATTGAAGATGCTGCCTTTCCCCACATACCTGTGCGGTGGGTCGAAGATGCCCAAACTGAAGGCCCCGGACCTGAAGGGCAGATACTCCCACCGTGCGAGAACATCCGGTGGAATCCTGAGCCTCGGCTCACAGTCCAGAAATATCACGTGAGGCGGGTTCTTACATTTCCACATGGTTCGATTGCCTGCAGTTGCATCAAGTATAGGCTTCACGTGATTTCTCCTGGTTGATCCATCAGCCATTTTCTCCTTCGGTCATGGCGCCGCTTATGGTAGACTCTGCGCTCCGCCCGCGATAAATCAAATCGGAGAAACTCTGCATGGTTTCTAAATCTCATTCGTTTAGAGGATCATATTGGATTAATCTCTAGGTTCTCCAGATTTAGCATTATCCGGTTGAAGACATCCAAGGATATCTTTTCTTTTAGAATTATGGCCATGTAAGTATCTCCATCCTCGGTTCCTTCATGACTGATCTGTTTGAGCGTTCTCTCATTTATTAAGCACCTAATATGTCGAATCAGTTTCCAGCTGTCTTTGAAGGGAGTCCTCAGGTGATATCGCGTGAAAATTCTTCTCTCGCTCATACATCTTTTTCCTCCTCTGGGGTCGGAGGATTCTGCTTCAAAAGTGTGAGTAGCTCAAACGTATACTCGGCGGATTTGACGCAGAGTTCCAGGACCTTGATTGCTTCCTCTCCCTCAACGTACCTTCTGGGGTATTCCCATTTGCCTGCTTCATCAAGCCACCAGTGTTTCTCGAGTTCCCCGGCCCAGGATATCCGCAGTACCGGTCTAATTGGGTCAATACTCCGCCAGAACCATCCCAGATAAGGGATCGCCTTGTTATCTGTGAGGGCCGATAAGTCGTCCATCAGTTTATTGAGCCTTTTAGCCAGCTGGCTGAATCTTTCCTCGACGCTCATCGGACCGCCTCATTTTTCCATATGAGAACCCGATCTCCAGGACGCAGCCTCAGACGATTTTGTTCGTCCACGGGGAGATAGATCTTGCCACCACTTCCTATTGTGGCTTCGGCCTCTTTCTGATCCGGATCGCGTGTATCCAAAGCAAACGTAACACTTCTGTAGAGTGCTTGGCAATCCTCTCCAAACTTCAGTCTCAGCGTCATCCAACCATTGTCGGCCAGCTCTGCTGTCTCGATTAAGCCACCTTCAAGGTCTTTCACCATTTCGGATAGTGGCGTTTTGCTTGCTTTCTCCATGCTCCATCATCTCTCTGAATTTTCGCGGGCCCCCGGAACACTTGGCTTGCGGCAGTGTCGGATCCGATCCAGGGACCCGGAGCAACCTGGGGCTAAGCCTCGCCGGTCCGGCTCGAGGACGCGCCCGGGAGCACGGGGCAGGCCGCCGCAGATGCAGTATATACTGAGTTCCATACTGTATAAAAATGTGTGTACCACGGTCCAAGTATGTTGAACATATCCGTTAGCAGAGATGTTAACACATCCGTTAGCAGAGGTGTTAACCTATATGTTCAACATTCTTGTCGGCCCAGCTGGTTACGCCATACTTCTTCTTCTGCCCATCCCACCATTCGCGGGCAGCTGCGACCGTCTTGAAGCCGTTAAGCTGCTTGTGGTAGAACATCCTCTCCACGACCGCTATCACCCTGTAGCCGGACATCCTTGAGTAGAGGTAATCGACGGTTTCAATGGAGACGAACTCCTTTCCCTCATCACGCTCGATCTCGTCGATGGTTGTATCCCATTCGAAGATCTCATCGGTCATGTTGGGGCGGTAACGATATTTTTTCCGGCACTCGCTCGAGCAGAAGTTGAGGCCACAGTCATAGATGTGGAGATCTCCCTCCTTCCCACATTGGGCGCATTTACTCATCAGGGTCCTCCTCACTATTTCTCCTTCACTATTCCATATGTGCCACAGTTCCAATTGGCGATGAGCTCGTCTGTCCTGAACCTGAACCAATCGATGAAAGCTGCTATCTCATCACCAAGCGGAAAATCATGGCTGTGGATGGTCCCGGATGCTGAGGTGATCGCCCCTCCGCGCTCGCCCTCGAGTATCTGGAAATCACCCGTCTTTTCGATCAGTAGACGATATTTGCCCCCCTCGTTTTCCAGTTCGATTATGGCGCCCTCTGTGAAGGCGGAATGCTGCCGTTCTGTCATATATTTTCGCAGGAGTTCCCAGGCCTTCGCATCCACGACTGGGGAAAAATCCTTGCGCTGAGACAGATGGTATATCCGGGCATCCTCTTCAAAGCGTGCGCATCTCTGGGCCTCCTGTTCAAGGCGGCGGGCTTCCTCTTCAAGTCGCCTGCGCGTCTGCTCTCGGTAGATCCGACGAGCTTCCGGTGACACGTAGGGGAGGCCCATCCCAGTTTTGCCGTGCGCGACAACCCTGTTCAAGTCATCAGGCGTGGCTTTTCGGATCCTGCCCTCCTTCGTGATCTCGATAAGATCCTCCGCCTTCAATTTCGCCCCACCGTGTGTGATTGCATAGTCCTCACATGCACCTGGTTCAAGAAGACTTGCCAAGAGGCCCTCGAGTTCTGCCACCGTCAATATCCCGACCCGGGTGGCCAGAAGATTACTCAATCGCCTCATTTTCTTTTGAGCTCATATAGAATTTTCCTCAAAACGTCCTCGATTAACACAAGTTCCACATAACTGACTACACATAACAAAACCAAAACGGTTTGAACCACGAGCATGCAATTCAAAATTTGTTCAATGGTCAACATTGGTATATACTCCATTACATACCGTATAAAAATGTGCGCACCACCCTATCCGGGACCCGTTTCCAGGAAAAAAGGGCCCTCCCGACACCGACCCGCCCTAGGCGGCTGGTTCACCACGTCCGGCTCCTCGGCTTCCCAGCCCTTACCGCCGTTCTTCTGGCCCAGGCCCCGGGTTTCCCCGGCCACTACCCCGGCTGCATGGCCCGAGGGCCTCAAACGGTGCGCTACCATCGTTGGCCCAGGCCTACAAGCTCCGGGGCAGCATAGCCTCCGTTTCTCAGTCTAAAAGGGTTTGGAGTGGAAGATGGAGAGGCCCTGATTCTCGCGCTCCGCGTCAAAGTATGGCTGAAGCTGCTGCAGGCCCTGACCCCATTTGACTAGGATCTTGGCTGCTATTGAAAGAAGCGTGGACTCGAGCTCCATCTGCAGCGTCTCCTCAACCTCCGCCTCATCCATGCCAGGCTCAACACCAATCACAGGGGTCTGCAGCTCCAAAACAGCCTTCGCCCTCCAGTTCAAGCCATCCTTCTCAATCAAAACCCTCGGTATCTCCATGGCAACACCAAACGTCCGTTCCCGCCGGCCCTAGTTAACGGTTTCGGGGGCGCCCGTCAGTCAACAACAGGTTCACAAGTACCGTTTTCGCCGGGCACACCCCCCCAAGGCGCCGGGCGCAGCGCATAGGGCTAGTACGTTCGCCACACCCGGCACCCGTACAGCCTCCCCCAAAGGCTTAACCGTTCCGCTCCGCGTGCAGGCACCCCCAAGCCCCAGCGGAGTCACCAAGTACCCAGACGTACCCAGACACACGCCCCACAACAGTCAACCAACAGGCGGCCCAGTTCAGTCAACCAACTGAACGAGGGAACCGGGGAACCAGGCAGACACCCCGGCCAAGCGCACGCGCCGTACAGGAGCCTGGGCACGCCACGACGCCGGGGGATGAGGGGTAAGGGGCCCCGGGGAAGGGGAGAAGGACCCCAGAAGCCAAAAACCCAAAAAAAACCTGGTGATTTACACGGGGGTCCCACAGGGTTTTGGCGGTGTGCGGGAAAAAAATTGATTTGGGACAATATGTTTTTGTGGGGATTGTCGTGGCCAGGAAGTATTGTTGTGCATCAATGCTTTGTACAGTTGTTTAGGGTTTGTTTATGTTTGGGGTTAACTGTTTAACGTGGCCACGGTGTAAGTTATCAACTGACTGTTTATATTCTGTTTATGTATTCAACTGTTTAATTCTGGGAATGTATTGATCCAGGACAATACGTTGAGCTGTGAATCGTCTCTGAATTTCAGGACATATTGATTCCCGTCAATAACCCAGCTGGCTAACCCTTAATCTCATAATCTCATAATCTCACATCAAAAAGGGTATAGATGCACAACGGACACACGGCCCACGCATTGACGAAAATCAATGAATCGATCCAAACCCTAAACGTGGCCACCGTCACGGTTTAACGGTTCAACCAACCACCACCGTTAACGCCTAGAAAATTCAAACCTTTATGGTGGTTGGTGTGTGTGTGTTTGGTGGTTTATGGGTTGGGTGTTTGTTGATTAGAAAGGGGTTGTTTATGGTAAGAAGGTTAGGGGTTTAGTCTATGGTGTAGTGTTTGAGGTGTAGGTGTTTGATGTATAGCTTTATGGTTATGTGGGTTAGTATTGGGGTTAAGCCCATTAAAATTATAAAGGTTATTTGTGGGTTCAACGTTTAAAGCACCTCATAGATGATTCTAGGGTAAACGGGTTTAGTTGACGTTTTAGGCTTTATTTTCGTGATTTTCGTTAAAAGCATTGACTGAATAGGTTTAACGTGGTTGAAGGGGTTAGATGGATCGTAATGTTTGGTGCATATCGGGTTAGATCGCTTTTTCCCGTGGTTTTTAATGTTCATGGTTTGGTGGTTATTGCATAAGGTACACTTGAAAGTTAGTTTATAGTTGAATCGCTTATCAGGTTTGAAGCCTTTTAGGGTTAACGGCTTTTTTTCGCGTTGTTTGATTAATCTAATGTTTATTTTCCGTTGTCCGTGTTTGCATGTTATGAAGATAAACTGTTTACGTTGTCGGTGACAATTTCCGATCCTAATCGTTACGGGTTGGTGTAGGATTAAGCGGTTTATTTCAGGGATAACTGACTGTTTAAACAGGTTGTTTATTGATGCACCGTTAAACGCTATTTCGTAAACGTTTAGGTTTAACGTGGTGGTTTGGTTTAGGATCGCTTTTACTGTATCGGTATTGGTTGGTTTTTCCTTTCTACTTTCTAGGTTAGGGGTACAATACCCATAAATCCTAACCTTATCTGTATGGGTTAACGGATCATATTCGATAACCTTTCTTGATCCGTTTTTCCGGGTTGCCTTTTCGGTTGTCATAGGCGTTATAAACAAAATATAAACAGTATATAAACGATTATGGATCATGAATCTATTTAGGGATTGATTTTAATTGACTGTTTTATTAAAACAAACCCTAAAATCAGTCAATTTTTTTTAAAGCTGTGGGTTTGGGGTTTGGTGGTTTGCGTATTAATGAAGCATAAACGCGGGGGCAACGTCTAACTAAAAGGCTATTGCCCCGTGTTCAACGTGACTTAAAGTTTTATGCTGAAACACGGGGATAATAAACCCATAATCCACCGTGTTAGGGGTAAACCAATATGAACCCCTACACACTCAAAAAGGTGTGCAACGTCAAAAAATTAGAATCGCTTTAAAATTGGGTTTGGCGATTCACTGAATAAAACTAGGAATTGGCCACCGATACAAACCACCCAAACAAACCGCTTTTTGTACCAAATCGCATCGAATTCGGCAAATATCTACGGAAATCAATTAATGGATCAGTAATACGGAGCAGTGATCTATACTTGCCTTACTATACGAAATGCGTGAGCTGTGGGAAGGAGTTTTTCGGTGTGCTAAAGTCAGCAGTAGACGGGGCTTTCATGGCCCACGCACGCGACAGTCACCCTAGAGACTTCCGCAAATATCCCACACGACACATCCCTAGCGCACGATTCAGACAACACCAGGCCAGGAAGCACAGCTCGTCATACTGGGACACACGCCGAAACGCGAAACACCTAGCCCACATTAGGGAGTAGGCCCATAGTTTAGGAATATTCCCCCCCCTTGTTTGTTAGGTTGTCAGGTTGTCATAGGCAGAGCGGGAGATGGTTTGCGGTACAGGCTGATTCCTAGGAGCCAACCTCTAGAAGAGGGAGAAACACACAATGCAGAAAGCTTCTGTACTGGACTCCGCCCACATCGAAAAGCTCATGGTGAGCTTAGAGAAAATGTGGGCCGCATCGGACTACGCCAAACTACTCAGCGACAAGGCAAAGATAGTCGCACCCAAAGCCCGCAAAACACGCGCCGACATACAGAAAGAGATGTCGGACATCACCAAGAACCTCTGGGATGGCATACTACCAGGGGACGTTGACGCTTGCGTCAAGTTGTACGCAGAGAGAAATGCCCTTACTAAGAAGATTAACAGCGAGCTGAAGAAGAAGGGATGCGACACTGCCGTGGTTAGGACATACAATGAGGCTGCCGAGCTGTACGAGGCAGACGCTAGGATCGCCCACGAGGCGGCCAGCGGTAAGCCCGTTAAGCCCTCAGCAGAGCTGGAGCCTAACATACTAGCACGCATCGAGCTGAAGCGCGCTGAGCAGAGGAAGAAGTCCAAATCCCAGTAGGGTAATCCCTACTCCCTTTTTTATACTCACGTTCAAACCGTGAAACCCCGAAAAACGCGACGGGGTTAGGCTCCTAGGCAGTAAACTGTTGGTGGCCATACAGCGACTACTACGTACTAGCACACCTAGAGACTACGAACCCATAGGGGCGGGTAGATCGATCAGCCGGTTAATACCCGCCCTTTTTTTATATCATGGTTTAGCCCAGTGTCATAGCTGGCTCGTCGAGAAGCGAGGGCGAGTAAACATGATGAGTACTGAACCACATAAGAACAGCCGCCTAACAGATCAGATCGATGTGATCGAGCTGCTCTTAGACATCATCAAGGAGGATGAGTCTAAAATGACGAAACTCGTAGAGCAGATCGAGGACAGAATGACATCACTCATGAACCAGATCGATAACGTCGAGTACGTACTAGCCCAGTAGGAATAGGAACAGACCATGAGCGACATAGAGAAAGCCAAGAAGCTCCTGGAGGAGCAGATCGGCATACTTCCGGGTAAGCCCCTGACGATCTCGAAGGACGAGGTCTGGAAGGAGTTCGCCAAGGAGCTCATTGACCTAGCCTAAACTGAGTGATTTCCATGGATACCTGCGAATACTGCGGCGGTCATCTGGGCCCAGCAAAGCCTGTGGGCTACCTCAAGGAGCTTTTCGAGGCCCTGGGGCATGAAGGCAGCACCCATTACAAGGAGTGCACCAAGTGCTTCAGGCGTTATACGGCTACCTGCGAGGCTGGCCCCTACGTGCTTGTAAAGCCCCCGAAACTAGGTGCATTGTTCGGATAACCGGGGTCACAGCCGGATCGCCCTAAATGCGTGGGCGAGTAACAAAATGAGCTGCTTTGAAGAATTCAGAGAGTTCGATGAAGGCCTAGAGTTCTTCCTATCGGATGTTGAAGCCTGGGTAGGAGCACACAGCATCCTCATAAGAGGACTGTCTTACGGTCAAGTCCTCATAACAGAGGATAGGACATACTTCTCCCAGATTCCATGCGATGTGGATGGATTCCTCTTCATGGGACGTCCGATCGACGCGTTTAAGGACTTTATCCAACTAGACTAACCCGGGGTCACAGCCGGATCGCCCTGAAAGCGTGGGCGAGTAAATTGTTAGACACAAAAATATTGCCAAACACAGGCTTCGGTGCCAGCGTCATGGATGTCCATGGTGATGATGAAGTCGAAGCGTGGATAGGCACTCAGTCAAGTAACCGTCTGATGGTTATTAAGCTGGGTGACAAGGAGGTAGACGATGTCTCTCCTGATACTGTCCGAGCCTTGATCAGTTCGCTACAACAGGCAGTTAGTGCCAACCACAAAACGAAGTAAGTGAAACACATTGATGAATGAGCCTAGCCTGAGATACTGGAGGGCTCGCGGACTGGAGAAGCTGCTCTCACCACGACACTACCACTGCAGATGCACCAAAGGCCGAGCATCGGTTTACTACGGGCAGGACCCGGATGGCGAGTGCGTTGAAATACACTGTTCAAGGTGTGACACAACGCTAGGAGTCCTCTGGCTTCTACCTGTCACCCGCAGCGACATAGGTGCATAGCATTGACAGAGTTGCATGAGAGCTGGCTGCTGCTAGTCTACGGTCCTTCAAAGAGAAAGCCTAGAGTACGGCAGGTGCGTAACCCGGGTCTAACGGATCCAATCGAAAGAACCCGGGTGCCATTTCCGCGCAAGAGGAAGTGGTTTCATGAATATAGGCCGCCCCTCACCGTGAACCTGCACGCCGAAAGGCATGAAGTAGATGCCGAGTTCGAACAGTACAGGAAGATAGGTGAGCCACCTAGAAGGCAGAGACCTAGGCCGAAGAAATTGTTCCTGCGTGTGAGTGGACTTGTGCTGAAGGAGATGAAGTGAGCAATGGATATGGCCATCCTTGCAGCCTGTCTCTTTTATGGAGCCTTGATTCTGTACCTGATCTATGACTGGATCAGAGAGGAGAGGCGCCGATATAGAGATAGGGAGAAGCTACGAGAGTTCCTCCAGGGTGAGAAAACATGAGCAAAGCCACGTGGCCCGCCAATCTGTGCCTGTACTGCGGAGGCGAGCTGAAGCGCAAGGGTCCCTACTACGTCTGTAAAGATTGTGGGGAGGAGTATCTGCCCGAGGAGGTCGGCTTCACCAACGACATGCCCCCGAACCCATATAGAGGGGACAAACCTAAAGCCAAATAAACCTAGGACGCCAGTGAATAAGTGCCGACGTGTCGCCCCGGTTGTCATAGGCAAGATTACTGGGTTGCCATACGTCGGCGCTTTCTTGGCCAGCGTCTCCCGCGGAGCATGATCTCATCGAGACAGTTCTAGGAGAAGCGGGAGAGGGATTCGGAACCGTTATCCTCGAGCCTCAAGCCACGCAGAATTAAATAGTGGTGAGAGGTAAACGGGCCGAAGAGGGAAAGTACCCAACTTGGAGAAGATAACCCGAACCATGCGGCTGGACCGTGTGACGAAGGGTGCTGTCCGATTCGCTGAGGACGTCAAGGCAGGCGAGCCAGAGGCGATAGGCAGCATCTATCTCAAGAAGTGGGCGCTTGGAAAAGGCGGAGTCGCAAAGGCCGTGGCGGGCCTGAAAGTGGGCGACTATGATGAGTCCCAAGTGACCATTTCTATGACCGTCGACGTCAACTAGCTGCTATACCTAGGTACCCACCTATGCTACCCATCCCCCTTTTTTTACACCTACTGAGAGGCCCCTGCCGCCTGCAACGTGCATGGTTTTAGAACACGCAAGCCTCACGCACACCCATGAGGCACGGCGTTAGAACAAGCCGGCATGCAGAGAGCGGCGAGAGGGTTCACTACCCTCAGGGGCGAGGTGATCTGCATGGAACCCGAATATCGGCAGCAGCGGAAGTATCCGCTAGCCTACTATGACGGGATCGAGTGCAGCTGCGAGGAGGATCCTCCGATAGAGGAGCAGTTAACTCAGGACGCATTAGAGGAACTGAAGGCTCTCCGCAAGGGTGAGATCGAAGCTCCCGTCCTGTTGGTCTACGAGCTGGACCCTGAACCTAACAGCTGCGAGGAATGCGATTACGCCAAGTTAGGCATAGGCGGCGACGTCTGCCATGGCTGCATAAATGAGTGGAAGCTACAGTTCTACGACCCAGAGTGATCGACATGAATCCCCCGAACCCAAACCTAGACCAAGAATTTCTAATCGGACTCATCATAGTCTGCGCGATCCTGACCATCTACAACTACTTCTTCAACCCATTCAGGAAGCCTGAGTACAGGGAGAAGTGGAAGGCTGAGAAGGCCAAGAGGAAGCGGAAGCACAAGAAAGGCGACGATGATGACGATGAACTTGTGCAGGATGCTCTTGTCATGGAATATACGGGAGCCATGGATGACGACGAGGAAGAGGAGAAATGAGTTTCAGCCACAGATTCGGCGTAGGCATAGGCGGTAGTCCTGAGGACCCTTATGAACCTCCGGTTTGTAGGGAATGCAAGAAGCCTTACTGCAGCGGCGAGTGTTACAAGCTCAAGGTCTGGTGGCTTAAACAAGAGAAGGCCATTCAAGAACTCGAGGAGAAACAGCAGCCCTTCAAGGAGTAACAAGGATGTCGATAACCGAGGACACGGACTTACATTCAATGGCATTGAGGCACCATTACGTCGAAATAGAGGGAGAGAAGTGGGAAATTGACACCGTCCAACTTGTGAAGGACCCTGAGCCCGATGACATTGTGAGCATCTTCTTGGTGCTAACCGATCATCTACTCGACATCCATTGGAAATACGAAACCATGATATTCAAGATTGAAAACGAGAAAAGGGTCACAACCATAGAGGATGGCGCCACCAGCTTTGGTTACTATCGAAGCAATGAGTCCGAGGACATCGTGAAGGCGCATGATCAGATAGTCCAGCTCGTCGCAGAGGGACGGCTAAAGCCCGTCAAGGATGAGGAACCCAGCAATCTGCAGATATCGCCGGCCATAGTGAAAGCCATGACTCAGTTCGACACTGAGCACCCGGCCCTAAAAGAAGTGAACGGGTGAAAACATGGAAGTAACCGAGATACACAACGCAGAACAGATACAGGAGCTCATCATGAAGGCGGGGTTTAAGATGGACCCATATGCTAAGACCTACTTCAATGCCATGAAAGAAGCGGAGAACACAGCCTACCAATTCGGGGCAACACCCGAAGAGGGGTTGAAGACACAGGTCCTCTACTTCTTCAGCAACGCCAAGGCCCGGACGCCCGAGCAGAAGCAGCTCAAGAAAGACTTGTTAGCCTGGGCCAACTACACAGGATACAGGGTGAGGTGACTATGGCGCAAGAGCCCCAATATCCTCTGCTTAGGTGTACTAAATGCGGCTTTGAGGACATCCTTATTCAAGGAGTATTCGCAAACTGCCCTAAATGCGGCGGTAAACTAGAGTTAGTTGAGATGGTAACTCCAAACAGTCTATATTGGAAAGCTTCAGTTCACAACTGAGCACCTGGAGTACGCGTACAGGTGAAAGCATGACCGACTACAAAAAAGAGTTCAAACAAAGAGCGGAAACCTTTAGGGCATTCTCTCAAATGCTAAGCGACGATACCATAGAAATCAGCAACACACGCCTGCTCCAGATGGTCTGTGACCAGCTGGCTGAGCTCGCAGACTACTTAGCTGAACAGGTGGGAAAGTGAATGGGCGACATCATTTGCCGCAATTGCGGCGAGCCATGGGATGCCTATGGCGCCAGGCACGGCGACGATATGAGCCCTAGCGAATATCAGATGCTCATTAAGGGCATCGGTTGCCCCTCCTGTGAAGGCAAAACCATATACATCTGTAAAGCCAAAGATGAAGGCTGCTCAGACTACAAGGATGGCAGATGTTACCGACCGGACCCTCTGGGGTGCAAGGACAAGACCCGTTGGAGGCCAAACAATGACGCTTTCTTGTCCAGTCTATCAGAGAGCACGGATGGCGATGAGGCCCTGGACGCAGTCATGGATCTCGAGTTCCAGGAGAGGCGCAAAGGATGATAACCGTTTTCAGCGACGACCCTGATGGATTCTGGTGGGTTCACCTATTCAATAGGGAGGAGCTGCGAAACCACGTGCACCGCAGGGAGATCGTAAGGCACAACAGGATCGCCTATAACTGGAGCCCATACTGGGAGTAAAGATCATGACAACCACATATCCCACGGAGAAGACAGCCATAAAGATGGGTGTCTACTTTGCCACGGGAAGCAGGGATGGAGAGCCTACTTTCGTAGAGGAGCAGGAGATGACAACTGCGCTGTCCGAGATGATGCCTGAGATGGCCAAGCACTTCGGAGACCAGCCTGTGAAGAAGGTGAAGGTCTACGAGATCGTGAATAGCAAGGGCGGTAAAGCACAATTCGCGGTGGGCCCATTCAGGGATGGCTACGAGTTATGGCTCATCGGACCTGGAGGCATGATGCTGAGAACATGACCACATTGATCGTATGTAAGAAAGGCCGACACTATCCCAGCTGCCCCAAAAACAAGAAGAACAAGCTCGGCTGCGCTAGATGTAAGGATGGAAGAAAGGCGTGACAAAGACACGGGAACAGCTCGAGGCTGAGTGGGCCCGACTCTATCCTATGCACAAAAAGGAAACACTTGAGGCCTACAATGACACTGTGAGGAGAGGAAATAAGCAGACCTACTCCGAGTTCGTTGAGGCTGTCCGAAAGGATTGGGTCGAGGAAATGCTAAAGAAACCATGACAGTCCACATGGACAACCCGGAGTAAAGCAGCATCCTGCAGCCGATGGAAACATCGGGGAGCCGGGTTAACTCGAATGTGAACAGGTGAATAACATGTCTGTAAGAGAAGAGATCATAGAGATCCTCAAGAAAAGCGGCGACTGGATGACGACGCATGAGATCAACTTCAAGCGGCGGGGCTGCTCAAGTATCACGGGAGCAGAGTTGGCCATGATGCTAAGGGCAGACCTCGTGGAGAGGAAATATGAGGATTCTCAGAACCACTATAGGCTAACGAAATCCGTGTAACCTCGGCTCACTACCGGGCACCTGGTGAATGCGTACAGGTGATGACTTGCCAACATGGATATATCCTGAGCGGGATGAGGCTTTCCTAAAGAAGCTGCTTGAAACATTCAGATCAAAACCAGGGTGGGAACATACTGAGATATACCAATCCCAGCATGTCCTGAAACACAGAACAAACGGTGAGTTGACCAACCCCCAATATCTAGCCACGATGGACCCCAAAGGCATCGGAGGTGACAAGGTTCATCTCTGGCGAGACGGGCAGACATGGTGGCCTATGAGTGGGGATTTTTCATTCGCTGATGAGGATTTGATCGAGTCAACACTCAGTTCCTTGCTCAGTTCAGAACTGAAGTAACAAAGGAGCAGATGAAATGTCCGATACAGTTTACGCCTATGGAGCTGGCTGTGCTAATGGCGCCGTCAAGATCGTCAGGCGACCACCCTCGAGGGGTTTAGGAAAGAACAGATACTACGTCTATCCCCTCGAGAAGATAGAACGTGTCTACGTCTTAGGCAGTGGGGTAATGTATAGCCTCATTTGGAGCAAGGCCCCGGTGAGGGAGCGCGGCTCAAACTTCTACACCTACAAGCCTTATGAGGACAAAGATGTGGCTAAAGACATCACACTAGCCCTCATAAACCACGTTATCAAAATGCATAACGCCCTATGGCACACGACCAGAAGCCTGATGCCAAACGAGGTCCCTAAAGGATTTAGATCCTACTAACCGGGTTCACTACCCGGCACCTGGTGAATGAGTACAGGTGATAAGGATGAAGATAGATGCAAAGCTACTGGAAACCCAGAGACTACTAGGAATCGCTGAAGCATACAACAAGATCGATGCCCTCAGAAACGAGAACCCGGGCTTCGGCCCGACACTCGACGCAGCCTTGAAGGAGATCGATGTTCTCATCAAGTCAGTTCTCCACACAGACATGGTGAAGGCTAAGGTCTACTCTGAAGAGGACTATGATGCACTGCCAGATGAGATTTGGATTAGGTTCGCCTCCGCCCACCTCAACAGGTACTGGCGGCTCGGAGCCCAACCCAAATAGGTACGGGTGAAACTAATGCCAAAGAAACCGAAGATGACTAAGCAACGTGAACGACTTCTAGCTGACCTGACACGTCTAGCCATTCTCAGAAGCGGCGAGAAGGATAGCCTAAGCGCCCCGATGAGGATCGGGAGCAGGTGTTTCCTGTGGTTGGGCGTCGGGATAGTGGGAATAGAGTCAGTGATCCAAGCCGACTACCACGCCAAGACCTTCACCACTAGACGGCGACACATCATCGAGATCGATGAACAGACAGGCGAGGTCTTACACATCCATGCCGATCAGCTGGTGGGTTTTAAGGCCGGCTCATGGGAATCCCTCAAGAAATCTGTGGGCATAGAGCAGGACATAGGCTACCCATACATCTTCTGGCTCTACTGGACCCCCGGCGGAGATGAGATGATGTTTGGTTACCGGACTACCTATGGCTACTTTGAGGCAGATGGAAACTGGCCTGTGTGGTTGGAGCTTCAACGGCTCAACCCCAAAGTCTTCTACAACCACGAGATTGCCCCGCTTCTAGGCAGCAGTGAGGAAGAGGGAACCCATGCCCTGCTAATCGAGCGGGAAGGAGAGAGAGCCTCGGATCCGCCCACCGTCTACCTAGCCGAGAAGAAGTTCATCTACGACTACTTCGGCCCTACCAGTTAGTTTCAGGTTTCGGATTATGCCCCGGGGCATAATTTTCCTGAGAATACAGGCTCTTTCCAGAAAGCAGGCAAATATAGCAGAGAAGCTTTCCTGACAGTCTGCGGTGTCAAAAGCCGCCCTCTGGTGAATGCGTACAGAGGAATGACTAATGGCCGAATATACACCGGACAAACCAGAGAAGATCGAGTGGAATGAGCACCCCGCCGTCCAGGGACTGGATGAGTTTGTGCGTGTCGAGCTAGACAGACAGTGCGAGGGATCCTTCTTCAGTGAGGCTTACGCAGATGCCCACTCTATCAACGACCTCAAGACCGGCGCCAGGAACTGGGCAGAGGAGCAGATCGAGACCTTCCAGAGGTTGCTCAAAAAGATCGAGAGCCTGCCCGACAGTGATGAGGAGGAGATTGAAGTTGAAGACATGGAGCATAGTGGCAGCGAATCCTGAGGATAAGAGATCCGAGAGCACAGCCATATCCCACGAAGAGGTCCTGCAGTGCGTAAGGAAGGCCCTGGAGCGCGAGGATACTCTGATAACCATAACGAGGGAATCATGATGAGCATAAACCAAGACCAAGCGAGGCTCCTAACCAGAGCCATACAATATGGCTTCAAACAACTGGAGCCACTACGCAACATCGGGAACGAGGAGTTCTTCGATCAAACCACGGACCTAGCAATGGTTGAGCTGGCTCACAGCATGAACAGGAAGGGCCTGTTACTCAACGACGAGGTAGAGCAGTTCGTCAAGATGCTGAAAGAGGAGCCAACACCATGACCAGAGGAGAGCTAGAGGAAGCCTATGTCAACTACTATCGCCGAGCATGGGATACAAATAGTGGCCTCACCACAGAAAAGATAAAAGAGATGACCGATGATGAGCTCAGAAAAGCCACAAGATCGCTCAAAGAAATCTCCGAAAGAAGGTAAGACGTACTGGAGAGGCGCCCTAGCGGACATCGTTGTGAAGGCTGAGAAATTCGACGAAGCCGAGAAACTGATCTTAGAGAAGATCAAAGACGGCGACGTCCCATTACTCAGCGTGGAACAGGACTCCGCCTTGGACGATCCAGACTACATCTTCCGAGACATAGATGAGGAGCCGAAGATCTTTGAGGACCAGACCTGCCAAGATGCTCCATGCGGAGCAGCTCCGCTAGGCTGCTCCGATAAGCGTTACTGTCCACGAGCATAGTCAAGCATAACCCAGGTTCACGACCTGGCACCTGGTGAACGCGTACAGGTGAATGAATTGTTTCCAGAATATGAGGGATTTCTAGTACTGCCTGTAGATGGGGGGCTTCCCGATTGGGGGCAAACCCGACTCTACAAAGCTGAAGACAGAGATGAGGCTATTGCTTATGCCAAAGAACTTCTCTCCAACCGAGACATACCAGTACCCGAGGACGTCGACGAGGATGATTGGTACAAAGGAGTGGACGTCAATACACACTCCGAGGAAATCGGAGAGTCCAAAGACTGTGTGCACATCATCTTCTTTACACCCTCCAGCGCTTGGCGATGGTGGGTACCGGCTGACTGGCCGAAAGAGGAGTAACCATGAACCCGCACAACAAGAAGTTAGCAGCACACATCATCGACAAGGTTGAAGAAGCCATTAGGGACGAGTGGCCCGTGATCGACAAGATCGCCCAGGCCAACATCGTCGACGGCGAGCATGTCAACACCCTGCTCCATGGCGCAGTCTACTATGCCCTCGAGGACGAGATAGCTGAAGAGATGGTCACCGGCGTCGATGTTCTCGGAGACTATGATGACATGGAGAAGGAGGAATAGATGTGCCGACAAAGAGAGAGATCCGCATCTACATCAGCACGCCGATAACTGATCACGAGATCGACAAACTGATGGCCGCAATCGAGAAGGTTGCCCACGTCCTTATCTTACCTGAATACATCAGCGTCGTGGAGGTTCAGTAACATGGGATGCCCATATGTCAGAAACGAAACCGCGCAGGTAATGACCCCGAAGGGTCCGAGAACCATCACAGTAAGCAGCGCAACACACTGCCCCGAATGTGACAGCACAAACATCAGGATGACAGACGCCGAGTGCAAGTGCATGAACTGTGGACACGTCCTGTGCGGCGCCATACCCCAATGTTAGGTGGCAGATAGAATGTCGATTAAGGTATGCCCCAACTGTGGAAAAGAGTATGAAACCGACCTCGAGGCCCGTGATCCACGGGATCCTCGTCCAATACAGAAAATCTACCCTGACGCTGAGCCATATCAACGCGAGCAACTGAAATTAGGGCTCTGTTCTGACAAATGCTTCGATGAATACGTAGGTACAGAGGAAGAGTATACCTACGACGAGAAGGGAAGACGTTTCAAGGACGGAGAAAGGAAGCTTTACGCAGGCGGTTAACCATGAGCCTAATCCAGACCTTCACAACCATAGGACCACCGGATTCTCATGGCTCCTACTCGAAGCAGAGAATAAAATGCCATCTAGTCAACAAAGAAGTCATTCTAACGGCCCAACAGCAGGGCATAGTGACCTGCAGCGAATGGAAGAAGTGCCAAAAGCACAGACAGCGTGGCATCAAGCCCTGCCCCGAGCTTTTCGCGGAGGCCGTGCTTAGAAAAACGTTGATAGACTCCGGAAAGGTAGGTCTAAAGTATGGCAAACGACCCGACGGAAACGCGGGCTCCCGGCCTAAACACTGAACGGGAGAAAAAGATATGAAGATACTATACTTCCGACCGGATACAGTGGATTGCACAGCCGATCCACACGTGGTAAACTACAGCGACAGGCAGGTAATGCTAGACGATGTGCTGAAGGTACTAGAATCAAAGCTAGTGAAGTCGATAACAAGCATCACTGTCTACAATGGCAGCAACACGGTCCTAGAGTCAGACGACTACTCGGTTTTCAGTGGCTCCTACAGCAAGGACGAGCCCCCGACAAGGAAACTGGCCACCGGCGAGTATGCCAAGATCCACAAGGTGGAAGGACTCTACTTCTCGGAGGACGCGGCAGACGACAGGAAGATCCCAGTTGGCTTAACGGGGTTCAGGCATCTCATGAAAGTCATTCCCGAGATTCTTCCCTGGGAATCCTTCGACTCCATCAAGATTGGGGTCGTCTGGGCCTTTTCCAATGACCACAGCTGCTCGGACTACATCACCGCCGACTTCGCAGAGAGCACCGTCGATTACAGCAACCAGGACTGGTGGATGAGCAACATAAGCTACAAGCAGCACTGCCGGGAGCTTTCCGAGCTCATAGGCCAAGAGATAGAGGCGAACGAGGAGTAAACGATGGTCGAAGAAGATCCCCATCTCATTGCTCTGAGCATGGCCGAGAAGATCAAGGATCCCCAGACTAGGGCCACTCTCAGCTACATGCTGGGTATGCTCAAATTCCTAGATATAAAAGTCCAGGACCTCGAGGCAAAGGTGGTTGCGTTAAGCAAATGATGCAGATACCACATGAATGCATTAACCGAATACCCTTCGATAACCCCAAGCCACTTACTGCCCACATACTGCTGAACACCGAGTGCAACCTTGGTTGCGATGGATGTTTCTACAGAAAGCGGGAGCCGAAGGAAATTAGGCTTCAGGATCTGACACTGCTGCTGAAGGACCTCGCCTTGGGCGGGGTGCGATCGGTCGCCTTTGGAGGCGGGGAGCCCATGCTTTACAGCATGATCGACTCCGCAGTGGCGGAGGCAAGGAGCCTTGGCCTGTATGTGGCTGTGACCACGAATCCCACGACCAGGCATGTTTTCAGCATACCACCGGACAGGATTCATGTCAGTTACAGCGCGATGCACTACCGAGCCATACGAAAGACCGGCGCCCTGCCCTTCGATGAGTTGAAGAAGGCCCTGAAGTTCTACGGTGGGCAGGCTATGACGATTGGCATTAACTACATCTACGAGAACTTTGCCCACTTCAAGCTGCTTAATGAGTTGACGCCGGAGGCGGACACCTTCACTATACTGCTGAAGAAGCCGGTGGAGAAGAGACAGAGGAAGCCCGATTACTGGGCACCGATGTTCGAGTACATCAAGGAAGACAGGGAGAGGTTCTGGATTGACGCTTGCCTAGTGAAACTGGTTAAGGGCACCCACTGCAGACAGGGCATATCCAGCCTCAGCATCGACCAAAATCTCTTTGCTCACAGATGTTCAAACACCGAGCGGGCATGGCCATATACCACGCTGAAGGAAACCTGGGAACAGGTCAAGACATTCGACGAGTGCATATTATCGGGTTAACTACCCGACTCCTGGCCTAAAAAACTAAGCAGGAGTTAGATATGACAACACACGCAGCGGTCCTGATCCAGGACTGGAATAGCCCATGGCAAGTATACTACGCCAAGATGGATGGCTACCCATTCGGCCTGGGGGTGAAACTGATCAGAGAATTAGCGAAATACGATAACGTGCAGAGGATCAGTGAACCCTTGAAGGCAGAGGAGGAGATCACTAAGGCTCTCGGCCTTAACAAATGCTTCAGGTTGGAGAGACACGAAGTCGAGAAGGTCTTCACGGAGAACTTCACCGACCTCGAGTGGGTCTATACCGTCGACAACTTTGCACATCCGCCGGATATCCTAGGCATCAACATCTACAAGACAAGCAACCTAGTTGCCGGGCCACCTTTCATCTGGCAGGTCTATGATAGAATCCTCTCATATATTGAGCTGGATAAACTCGAGGACCTGATGGAAGAGTTGGAGCGCACAGGGAATGCAACCAAAAACATGCTGATGGCCTACGTTAACAGCCGCCCATGCTTCATACCCTAACTCGGTTCACTACCGAGCACCTGAAGTATGCGAGCAGGTGAATAAATGGAAACAGCTAAAGAGTACGACCCATGGCCATTGGACAACAACAGGAAATTCAAGAGCAGGTTCTTCACCAAAAAGGAGCTCACAGAGAAGCAGCAGCAGAATGACTGGCTCAAACACGGCGGCATAGACTTCGAGGAGGGCGGCCTCATGGGCCCCTACCAGGACTACCATGACTACTCCTATTCATACTACGAGTGCATGACGATCGAGGAGCTGAAGCGTGCCTTCCTCTACGGAAACTGGTCCATCAGACAGGGATTCACGTACAAGAACCTGGCCTTCATCAACCAGGTCAACGCCGGCGATGAATGGTGGACACTGAAGAAGTTCGAGGACGGCAGACTCCTGGCCTTCGAGAGCATAACAATGATCCGGACGATCAACCATGAGGTAGAATCATGGGCTCAAGACTTCCGATGCGAAGAGGCCTCCGATAAAGATGGCCGCTTCCGCATAATACGGAAGGGAGATGCTGAGAGAAAGGCAGAGGAGATGACCAATAGCTTCCATGCAGAGTATCCGGAGTATGCCAATAAGAGGGCAAGATACAAGGTAGGTGATCCCAAGGACCCCTCAAACGACTTCGGGATCTACTTCGTTGACGTCGCCGTATACTACTTCCCGGAGTACATTGAGCAGCTACTGAACGCCACATATGAGCAATGCAAGGGCCTCAAATACACCAGCGAGGAATTTAACAAGAAGTGGAAAGAGTAGCAGCGCTACGATTTCCCTCTGTTTTGGGAGGCCTCCCAACTGCGGAATCCGTGGGTGGAATGGGGTTCCTCGCCCCCACTCCACCAATTTCTAGGTTCACTACCTAGCGCCTGAAGTATGCGAGCAGGCGAAAGAAAATGCCAGAGAAACAGATCTACGAACTAACAGCAGAGATCCTTGTATTAGCCTACAGCCCAGAGGATGCGAAGGAGACAGCACACAAACAGGTATTCATCAACGACCTGTTAGAGGAACCAAAGTTAACTGATTGGTCGCACCTCAGCGAGCCGAACAGATACTTCCCACAGACTCCAGAGGACAGGGAGAAGCTGAAGCAGGCAACGATCGCCCGGATAACGCGGGACATCCAGCGAATCCAGGGTAACAGGTGAAATAAATTTGCCATATAGATCGACAATACTAGATGAGGCGGATAAAGGTAGACGAGTCGAACTCGTACACACTGACGATCCTTACACAAAGCTCAAGCCAGGAGACAAGGGAACCTACCTATTCCTACTGAAGCAAACCAACCCCAAGGAGAATGAGCACCACATCGAATGGGACAGCGGCAGCAAGCTGTCCATGATACCAGGTCTGGGGGATCGCTTCAAGTTTGTAGAAGAGTCCGACTTCTGCAGCAAAGGCTTCACCGTCGCAAACGCCCTAACCGAATGCCCCAAGCGCATAGAGTTGGAGGAAGAGGGTGAAGGTTGCGAGAAGTGCAGATGTTATATAGGGAAGTAACCGAAATCCAGCGCTTACAGTAACTTATTTATTACAGTGTTCTATACCACAGTATAGACTCATTGCGGTGTCAAAGCCGCTCGGTGGCCTAAATATGCGAACACCGAAAGGTGAGTGAGAAAATGACAGCAGTAAAACTATCTGGTATGCACATACTCTTCGATAACAACTACATCAAAGTGAAGCGTAAGAAGATCCAGGCAGACAACATCAGACCCCAACCCGCAATCCGATACGGAGTAAAGGAGGAGGACCGGGTCACCCTAGTGAGTTCCGCAACCACTCCTAAGTTTAAGGAGAACATCGCCACGAATGTCGTCAACCGCTTCGAGCGGGAGGGCGTTCTGGTCCCTGTGAAGTCCTGGCTTAAGGAGGAGTTTCAGAACAAACTCAGCGACATACTAACGATAGCCTTCGCAGCAGCACAGGAAGAGCCTCTAGATGGATACAGCCGAGTCTACATCGACGCGGCAGGAGCCATCAGGGCCGGTGGAGAAGTCAAGAAGTTCCAAGTGGCAGACGTCAAGGAGGACGGCACTGAGGTGCTGGATGAATTCCCATACACGAACACCACGCAGGTCTTCAAGATCGACGAGTCCACTGTCCAGCCCAGGATATACTGGGATGAGATGCTGCAGGCAAGCGACATGGTTTACGAGGTCTACGCAGAGGACGACGTGGGCAGGTTTGCGCTGTGGAAGGTAGCGAACCAGCTCAACAACTGGTCAGCAGATCCAAGCGATCCCAAGTCTCCAACAGAGGAGATGATGGCAGTAATCCAACCCATCTATCTCACCTCGGGTACAACTCAGGAGTACATAGCCCTGATCGCGCCCAAGAGGATCGTAGAGAGGGATGGGTCGGAGAAGTTCGTCCTAGTGATGAAGTGCTGCCAATCCAATATAGCCTACCTCAACGCGATGAAGAGGCCGGCGGAAGGCGAGGTCCCGATAACCATCCAGGCCGAGCAGAAGCCGCTGCGACTAGCATCATTCGCGCAGATGGTACAGGCATTGGCGAAAGAGGGAGCGCAGGAGTCACAAGAATGATCCAAGTGCCAATCTACATACCGCCCATCATAGTGCCAGAGCACGTCATGAACCAACTGACCAAAGAGGACGCCGTCATCAAACTCTTCTTGATAGAGTGGGTCAACAAGAAGCATAACGGAGAGCTGCAGGAGTGGCCCTTCAACTGCTCGATACTGCGGACCATCATCAAGAAGCAGGGCGATATTCCTCTGATCTTCGTTAGGAGAGACTACCTTACCAACTTTGGCGAAGCCCTCGTCATGAGCCGTTACCCCGGAGTGCGGGAGGCTCAATACGAGGCAGCCGTCGAGAAGGTTGGCGACAAAAAGGTGAAGGTCGAGGGGTTGGACATCGTCTTCCGGTTCATGCAATGTGGGGATACACATACGCAGCTACTCTGGGACACCCGTTTCATACACGATTATCCCAAGGAGCTGGCGGCGTACAATCAGAACAACAAGGACTCCATCATTACAACCCACGTCTGGATCGAAACCAACATCGAGATCGTGAAGAGCATGCTGCATAAGCAGGGCTTCCGAGAGGGAAGCGTAGACACAGCCGAGATCTCAGCTAATTTAGCTGAATGGCTAGCAAACGAGTAAAAAGGAGGGAGAACATGGAAACAAAATTCACCGTGGACCTGTCCCAAGAGGGGCTGGCGATGCTCTTCAAAGATTACCAAGAGGTCGCCATGAAGCTACTCTGGAACACAGATAACCTGCAATCCTCGCGTGACGTGTGGATCCATGTCAACAAGCAGCTGGAGAGTACCGGGGGCCGCAACAAAAGCAAGTACCGGGGCATCAGCAGAGCATCCATCATCAACTTCTGTAATGCGATGGTGGAGGAGGGTGCCCTGGCCTTCTCCGAGACAACGGGCAAAGGTGGCCACCGGCGGCTCTACTATGCTGAGCTCACCGAGGAACAACTGTGGGCTAAGTTGACAGGGATCGTCCATAGCAAGTTTCCCTAGGGAGGCTAGGGAGGACACACATCACGACCAAACCGAAGGCAGGATCTCAACAGCAACTCGCTAAGCAAGGGCTGCGAAGATGCAGGACCTGTGGAGAGATTAAGCCTCTTCCAGATTTCTATCAACGGGCTAATGGACATTATCTATCAGAATGCAAAGTCTGTCTTAGAACCAAGATCAACAAGGGATACAGAGAAAAGCACGCTGAAATTAAGAAAGCAAGGCAGAGACAGTATTACAAGGAGAACCCGGAATACTATAAAGACTATGCGGCTAAAGGCGCACATGTTAGAAATGTAGCAAAGAGTGTGCCAATGAAAGATTACTGTGAAGAATGTCTACGAACGAAAGAAGAACTCCTCAAATTGAATATCATACTAACAAGGCATCATGAGGATTATAGCAGACCTAGGGAGTTTGAGACTCTGTGTTCGGAATGTCATGGCAAACAAAGAAGAAAAAAGGAGGAAATGAAAAATGAGTAGTTTAATGTTATGTGAGACAGGCAGTGAGAAAGACCTGGACAATCCCCTTATGGCCGCGGAGTTGAAGGCGGATGGAACCCACGTCATGGCAAAGAAGGCGGACGGGAAGATCAAGATATTCGGGCGCCCCAAGAAGACGGGCATACCTGAGTACACTGATCGTCTGCCAGACTTGATCGAGTCGCTGGAGGTTCTTTCCGCAAGCAGCTTCGAGATCGTGGGGGAGGCCGTGGTCTACGATGAGAACAACAGGACCTGGTTCGAAGGCAGTCAGCGACGCTGCAGCACACAGGATCCCGCAAAGATACGGCTCTACCAAGCACAGTATCCGATCATCCTTCTAGCATTCGATATCACTGAGCTGGACGGAAAGGACACCACGGGATATACCTACCAGTCGAGAAAGGAAATGCTCCTGGACCTCATAGAGGAAACACCACAGACCCATGTGGAATGGCTGCCGCATGTAGTTGATAACAAGAGAGACTACTACAACAACGTGATAGCCCAGGGTGAAGAAGGAGTCATCCTCAAACGACTCAATAGCACCTACGAGCGACGCAGATCAAAGAGCTGGCTTAAAGTGAAGAAATGGGATGCCGAGCGACTCAAGGTCGTCGGCTTCACAGAGGGCACGGGAGACAGGGCAAGCACCTTCGGCAGTCTGGTCCTCGCTAAGCTCGAGGACGATGGCAGTCTGCGGTACAGAGGCAAAGTTGGTACAGGCTTTAATGACATAGAGGTGAAGAAACTGTATACATTGCTTACAGCGAATGTGGCAGATGTGACAAAGATCATAACACCTGAACCGTATACGCCCGTGGAACTACCACTCGAGGTTACAGTAAAGTTCTTCGAGGAAACCAAGAACCACGTCATAAGGTTCCCGTCGATGCTCAAAGACGAGCGGGGGAAGAACATGATCCACTACGAGTCGACCATCGAAGGCAAATCTCAGAAGACGATCAAGCAGAGAGACTTGAAGGCCCTCCTGGAGAGCTTAACCAAGTAAACCTTTTTCCGTGATTCTATGGAAGATAAGATACGAATATTTCTAACAGATCAAGCGAGGAGTAGGACAGGCAGCAATAGCGTAGTGAAGCTCAGCAAAGAGATCATGATCGCCGTATCGGATTTCTATAAGAAACCAGATGAAGCAAATGGGTTCAGAAAATCCTACGGCATGACGTCCAGACATACGGCCGGCCTAGACAGTGGCGGCTTTCAGTTCCTCATGGGGAAGCTCAGATTAGCGGAATCGGAGATGTTGCCCTGTGGAATAGAGGTCCCCGCAACGGCCAAGGAAACCGTTGAGATATACAAGAGGATCGGGGTCCTGAAGAAAGACTACCCGATCCAGCTAGATCTTCCACCAAGGTTCGACCAGGCACCGGAGACGAGGAGACAGCTCATCACCAGAACGGCCGGATATTATTATGAGATGGCTGAGGAGTTGCCCTGGGTTATTCCCGTGGTTCATGGCTGGAACCTCGAAGAGATGAAGTACAACCTGGAGTTGTTAACGGACCCGGATAAAGCGAGGATAGCGATGGGAACATATGCCGCAGAAACTCGAGGCGTCTGGACGATGGGTAACCTCAACCCACACAAGCCAAAGAGCCTCGGCGTAGGTAGCATGAAGGCCTTCCACAATAGCGAGAACTACCTGCCATTCACAGATAACCCCGCCAATAAAGAGAGGGATAAACTTGCGGTGGGATCCTACAAAGCCCTCACACACAACAACTACTACAAGGATCATGTGAAACAAGGCGCGGTGGCGAGCCCGGCCCCAGGGTGTGTTGATGCTGGGATGCAGATACCTCAAACCACGCCCATGGTGGCGGCGCCGTCAAGAAAACCCGTTGCAGTGGGCTCTTTCATAGCCTCAGCTGTAGGAGCTGACGGTGGAGCAGCCGTGAATCCGAACCGAAAGAGAGTGGCTGTAGGCACATTCATAGCCAATACAACGGGACCGCTTGGCGAGAAACTTGCAGTCGGCACATACGCAGCCACGGCCACGACGCCCGTTGGTGAACTGATCAGCAAAGAGAAGACCCCGACCAAGAACAGGGTCAGCTTCACGATCATCCTGGATAGGATCGCCATGGCGCTTAACCTGTTGAAGCAGGACTACGGGGTGTTCATGCTGGGTGGCGCCAGCCCACACATGATTCACCAGATATTCATGTCCGGTGCCAGCTGGACAGACACCTCGGCCTGGCGTATCAAAGCACTCATGGCAGAGATCTATCTGTGGGGTCACAGCACAGGCCACAGCAGCTTCAACATAGGCTACTCGACGAAGAACAAGCAGATTGACGATGAAGGAATAGGTATCCTGAGAGAATATCTGCAGGATTCTACACACCCGCTTAATGGCATGAGTGTTGACCGCTTCCTCGCCATCGGCAAAATGAACATGACGGAATGGCGAGACACCTGGAACGAAAACCAGTGGGAGGTGAAGCCCTTCAAACTCAGGGCCCAGCACAACGCCTGGGTGTTGAAGGAAGTCGTGGAACCCGTGGCAAGAGACTATGCCACCGACCCCGATGGCTACTATCAGTACCTGTCCAAGTGCCTGGGGCCTAGGCCGATACTGTCCAGAAGGTTGAGGTATCTGTACGAGAAACTGCATCAGCCCTATGTGCAGACGGACTTGGAGGTATATCTGAAATGAGTGAAGTAAGAAAATGCCCTTATGAGCCAGAGGTAAACTGTCTGGGAAAACGCTGTGATATACCAAAACTAGTAACCTTGGAACGCTGTTGGATGGTCAAAGATGAGAAGGCGAAGAGGAGGAACAAGACTCGAAAGTAACCCCGGTGCAACTCCGAGCTCACCGAAAGCGTGGGTGAGAAAATGGAATACTGGAGAGTGAGATAGTGTCGATCGTTAGACCGATTAGAGGAGCAGACACAGACGAACTCATCGAGTGGCATGAACACCCGATGCTCACGAAGATAGACGAGTGGGCTGAGGAAAACCTGAGCAGAGACGGGAAGAAAAGCTACTACAACATCTATGAAGGATGCAAGTGCTTGGCCGACATGAAGATGAGCATCGAGGAATGGATACGGACCCGCAGAGAGATGCTTGACACCCTCGAGAAGATGGCTAAGGATCTCCCAGACGAAACCTATGGAGACTATTGGCTAGTCGAAGAGGGCTGATCGATGTTTGAGTTCGAAGGAGTCGAATTTCTTGGCCCGAGCCTCGTCATGGGCAACAAGGAAGGGAGACCCGTTTTCGAGATGAAGCGCAAGGATCCGAGTGGGGGCAAGATGTATTACATCTTCAAGGTCCATGAGGAGAACATGACGGCTGAGGAGAAGACAGGATTCAAGGTAGTCTTCGAGACTCTGATATTGCCCGCAGCAGCCAAGCTGGATCTCCCAATGTATTCATTCGATGAGATCCTCGAGAGAAGCACCGAGAAGATCGAGGAGATAGGAGTGGAGAACTTCCCAAAGGATGGCAGTCAGATCGATGTCAAGATAGAGGTCTATGATCACGCGGCGAAGAACTTAGACAACCTGACGGTTGGATTGAATGTCGGACAGAGTAAACCATCATAGAGTTCACTACTCTACCTTCGATGAATGCGTGCGGAGGGATGGAAATGGATTACCGATTTGAGAGCATACCCGTGGATTCGGGCGTGATCGTCATCGCCGACCCGGACCACTACCTGAGATCAGAGCCAGGGAAACAACCCTATGGCTTCAAACGAAGGCCGTCACACTGCGTTTCAGTAGAAGAAGGCGAGTATGAGGCGGAGTGGTCAATGCCGGACAGCTGGCAAGGGGCGGTCGAAGGCAAGGGCGCCCTGAAGGTAACTTCAGGTAAGGTGTGGGTGAGCGATCCCTGCTACGTAGTGTCGGACAAGGATTGGGAGAGATACCTAAAGGAACAGATCTTCCCTAAGAAGAAGCCTGAAGGTGTTCTCATCCTAGATAAGCATGGCGGCGACGGCCAGTTCACGGTTCTGCTGAAACTACTTAAGAAGGAATAACCCGGGTTCACTACCCGGCGCCTGGTGTAAGCGTACAGGTGAAAATATGAAGATAACAGCAAAGGACTACATCCAAGCAAGGGACAAACTAGCAGACCTAGAGGAAGGGATCAGCCTCTTCAGAAACAGGGCCACTAGAGAAGAGATGGCGTTTGATGCGAAGATCAAGGAGCGCATCCGACTGCTGGAGGAGGAATTCCATTCGGCACGCACCAGGATAATCGATGCGAGGGACAAAATGAAGGCTCCATTAGTGGAGGAGAAGGAAAAGGCTGAGGCCTATATCCGGAAAGCGAAAGAGATCCTCCACCACCTATCGCTCCAAGGGACCATTGAGGAGACCAGCCTGACAGAGCCGCACCCAGACTTCTACAATACCGAGATCGAGGCTGAAGGCGAGTATTACAAGGATGACTACACATGGATTCGCTACTTCATAGTCAAGAACAGGAAACCCAAGAATTGCTACACGCTTCTGATAGCAGGTAGATCACGGTTGTGGAAGCTATTTTCAGAAGGCTCACGCTCACGCCTACTATATGATTACGGACTCCCGAATACCAAAGACGATTACACAATCTGGATCGGCATAAAGGATCTGCCCAGCGTCAAAGAACTCGTCGCATACAAGAGCAAGTATGATAAAACCAGCCGACTACAGGAATACTTCCGGGTCAGGGACGAGTATCTTGAAAACGTAACCAACTACAGCCTCAAGGACTTCGAGGAACTCAAGGTAATCAGAGATGTGCCAGAGGCCGATGCCCCGATCATCTTCGATATAAAAGGCCACGAGAAGATCAGCACCTTCCGCCTCTACAAAGGCTTCTACTATGCATCGGTAGAGGGCAAGGCAGAGGACAAGGACAAGCTGGAATATCTCAAGATAAGCGGCGAACTCTACCTCAGGGGAGGTAGAGCTGAGGGCTACACTATAAAGCAGACAGGCAACCTCGTGTTTGGGGATTGGTGGTCATTCGGCTTCGAGGCTGGTGGCTACGGAGTTCCCTTCAACAAGGAGAACTGGGAGAAGGAACTGGCTGAAGCGACCGCCTTTGTCAACGAGACAAGACGTGACAAGGGCTCAAAGACCAGCTTCACCCCACCACAGATAACCTGGATTCATCCTGAGTTAATCCCCGCTATTCCATCTTTTTTCTAGTGGGTTCATTACCCACCCTCTGACCACAATGGCACTACCTAGATAAAGAAGCCGTGCAGAGATTCAAACCCAAATGGGATCAACCCAAGACGGGTTTAGAGAAATTTATGGATATGCCCAGAAATGACAAAACCCCCCAAAGACGAATCACCTTCCGAAGACCCCAACCAGAACAAAGACCTTCAAACCCTAAATATGAACGACTCTCCAGCTACCTAGACGAAGAGAACAAGAAGGCCGAGATCCTAGATGACAGGACCGCCCGGATTCCCTGCGAGAGCAGCAGCCCCTCAGGGTGGTGTTTGCTAAGACGCACTCCACCGGGGCAGAAGACAGTGGACCAGCTCCTCTTTGTTGGAGACATCATTGATACAAACTATAGCACAGGCGGAAAAGTGATCTATATCGCACGTCATGAATACTACGGTCTGTTCGCCTACTCTCTGATCTATGTGGACGTCGACGCTCCAGCTAACAAGGATGGCAACTATCGAGAGAATCATCAATGTTACATCAACGAATTGGTGGCCCAGGATGATAGAATACTGAAACTCTTCAAGGCAAATGAGGATGAAGTGTTCATCAAAGGAAAAGCAGCGGGACAGCAGACCCTTCTCAGGTTCACTACCTGACACCTGACCTAACACGTGAGCAGGTGAAAATTATGGGAGGCACAACCATCACCGTATATGGTGACACAGAGAAAGACATCTTGGATAAACTCCGAAAACAGATTGTTCACAGCGCTACAATTGGACTTTACCCGGATAGTGCCGCAGTTATCATCCGAGGTGACGATCTGACAGCTGGTGAAGGCGACGAGAAAGTTGCTGACAAGAAGAAAGCCAAGCTGTTCAATGTCAAGCTGAATGAATGGGAGATGACAGTCGAGTTCGAGGAAGTAGAGAAGGGCAGAATCTTCCATGTTGGAGTGGCAGCCGCATTCAGTAAAGCACCAGAGCCAGGCCAGTTACTCGGCACAGTCCATCTTCATACGTGATCTCAGTTCACAACTGATCCTCCGATGAATGTGTGCGGAGGAAAAACCTATGAAGAACAGACGCATAAACAGCGAAGGTGGCCAAGAGTTCTCTATACTTGTCCAGGAAAAGATACCCGTCGAGAGAGGTGGAATAGATGCCCCTCTTGGCAGAGTGTCCATCCAGGACGTGAGAGGCGACGGGCTCCTCGGCGAGATCTACCGTATCGAGGTAGAAGTCGAGGACAAGTCCTTCCAGAAGCTACGGCTGCACTGCTCGACAGGACACAAGATTGCCCTATGGGTAAAACCACTACCACGACCGCTTGACATCATTACCTATGAGGATATCAAGCGGGTGTTTGACCATCATGTTCGCCGGCCTTTATTGGAAGGTGAAGTGGAAAAGGTGGCCGAGTGGATCGGAAAGCACTTCGAACCCATCGACGAACTGATAGAGCGAGCAGTCAAAGATATCTGGAAGTGTTAAGCATTGGCAAAGAACAGGCAGATTTACCAACTAACAGCAGAGATCCTTGTGCTAGCCTATGATCCGAAGGATGCGGAAGAGAGGGCCCATAAACAGGTGTTTGTCAACGATGTGTTGAAGGACCCTGTGCCAGCCGATTGGTCGCACTTCGACGAACCCAATAAATTCTTCTCGTCCGAAGAGAGGGAAAGGAATAAGCAAAGGACCATAGCTAGGATAACACAGGAAATCCAACAACTCGAGAAATAGCATCCCCAGAATCAGGTCCAAACCACCAATTTCGCCCGGATTCGCTATTCTCTTATTCTCATAATCTCAGGCAAAAGACAAAGTAGATGATCGAATACTTGATCATGATCATTGACGAGAGTTCACCACTCTCCCTCTGACCCGAAAATACGAGCAGAGGTGAAAGACATGAGCAAGACACATCCAGCACAGCTTACAGACAAATGGCAAGACCAGACATTAACCGTTGAGGACATCATACCCAAAGTCATAGAATACAGCCAAGATAGAAGGATCCCCATAACTGATGACGAGGCCGCGAGTATAGCTCGGCAGATACATAGAGCATATAAGAAATACCACAATCCAAGTTCATACGCGGGAGATTTCATGGTTGAGTTTGCTGGCGATAGCATCAGGCGCGTGATGGCGGCAGGGGATAACCTCAACTTACGAACCCTGAACATCTACCATTATTACTTCTACAACTGTGCACCGGGAGACTGGAGAGAGAAGATCAGATAGTTGACGAGAGTTCACCACTCTCCCTCTGGCCTAAAAATGCGAGCAGAGGATATGCCAAAAGAACTACCAAAGCCAGGAGACAAACTAAGTATCAATAAGCTGAAGGACCCTGAAGTTGTTTTACATCCCCAAATATCCAAGTGGAGGGATGACCTTGTCTTTGACCCTTTACTGTATAACAGTTTAGAGCAAGGACAGATACAGCCAATAGTGTTCAGAAAGCTGAAGGATAGGTTTGAGCTCCTTGCTGGCTCTAGGAGATACTTCCATCAGAAGTTACGCGGAGTATCTTGGGATGACTTGTATAAAGACATCCGCGAAAACGTATCAGACCGTGACGCCCTGCTATTAGCGGCGTCAGAGAACATCTTCCGAGAAGACTTCACCCCATGGGAGGAAGCCCGTGCAATCAACGATATGCTCGTGGTGGGTAAGATGAGCATCAAAGACGTTGCCACACACCTGGGGAAAAGCGAGGCCTATGTAACCAGCAGAAGAGCTCTACTCAGCCTACCTGAGAAGACACAGAAACGCTTCGAGAAACAGGGCATCCCCATCGGCTTTGCTACACCAGTGAAGAAGCTATCTAAATTCCCTAAAGCACAGGCAGATATGCTTGAGAAAATCATTGAAGGAAGAAAGAGCAGATACAACGGCATCAGCAAAATCGAGGAGGCCGAGGAATATGTATCCAAGCTTCTGGGGAGGGTGAAAGAAGTAGAGGCCCTGGTGAACGCCTACGGACCATGCCCAGCCTGCGGAAGCAAGAATATTACTCAAGCTCAATACGATGAAGGCAACCAACTATCATGCAACGACTGCAACCATAGGTGGCACAAAGACACAAAGGAACCATGGAAACTCTACGAACTAAAGCAGGAGGCTGAGGAAATGGGCTTCAAAGTGGATGCGGGCCCAGAGACCCTGACGCTAACACCGAAAGACGTGGCCAACATACAGGCTCGGCAGGAACAAGAACGGAGGGAAGAGATGGACGCAGAGGCTGAGAAAGAGGCTGAGAAATTCGCTGAGAAGTTCCGGTCACCAGTCTACATCGAAGAGATCGTGATACCTTTGCTACCTGGTAACGTGCAGAAGATGAGCGTCGACGGCAACACCATCGAGATCGAGTTGATCGAGGACTCTGGTCTACACTTCAAGGGATTGAAGAAAGACTACACAACAGGAGAGAAGGGAAGGATAGAGATCACCTACGGCTACGGGGACACAACCCAGAAAATAGCCGAGAAAGTGCATGGCATCATAGCCAAACTTAAGAAATCCTAATCCTAACGAGAGTTCATTACTCTCCCTCTGACCTAAAACGTGTGAGCAGAGGCATGGAAAAACCAACATTCGGTTTAGCAGACATCCCGGAACAATGGGAGATACGATTACACGATGGCTTGATAGAACAACTGGATAAACTCAATCGACCCTGGGCCCATGATGGATCGGGACGCAGACATGGTGACACTGTCTACTGGTACCGTAGCACTCTACGAAAACGAACCCTGGACCGCATGACCGAGAAAGAGAAAGAATACTTCTACGCATCCTATCGCATCTCTGAACGTTTGTGGGGAACTCCGAAACGGAAAGGAAAAACATTCGGTCCCTTCATCAGAAAGGACATGATCCCCATCATCAGAGTAGGCGTAGACATCTCCGACTCCGAGCTGGAGAGAGCCATAACGGGCATCAAAGTCTCATCCAGTTCAGACCGAATCCTCAACTGTGAGAGACTTCCAATAACCGCTAACAAATACTGGGCCTGGTTCATGGGACTCTATTACAGCTCAGGAAGCATAAGATTCAGAGATCCAGCAACTAGCACCAGGGCCACAAATGAATCAATCGAGATGGCGTTCAAACTTCATAATCCTGTACTGGAACTTGGACAGGAATACGCCAAGGAAATCGGCATCAACTTCAGATACTTCGACAGAATACAGGACCGGATAACGACATCAGGAAAGACCAAAGGCATGCGAACAAGCCGGCTCAGCAGAGCCGGACTAGGGTGGCCAGAGTACCGGATACTAGAGAAATTCGGCATGTCAAACCACTACCGAACCGATCACCCAAAGATAACTGCCCGCTACTGGAAACCCATTATCCCCGAGTGGATAAAGCAAGACGATGAGTGTATGACCATGTTCATCGCCGGATTGCTCAATGGAGGCTACGGGGTGAGCTCTATATCAAGAGCCGGTGCACAAAAGAGGAACCTCGCCCTATCTGTCTGCCTGAGGATAACAGGCCTGCCTGAGGAATACATCAAGAAATTCGCGGAGGAGCTGTACAACTGGCTTATCGCCCAGGAGTTGAGGCCTAGCTTCAGACAAATGTTTAGCGGCTATGCCAGTAAGTTACGAGGCAAATACGTCTATGAGGCATCCCTCAATAATTGGGATTCTATATGGTTCCTCCTCACGAAGATGACCATAGCACGGCCGGATCTCAGGGCACGGCTGATGGCGAAGGTTCAGGCATCACAGGATCCCTTCTTTAATGAAGCGATGATTCAGCTGAGGTCACCACACAACGTCATCCTCAGCATGTTAGCGGAGGGTCCTATGACGGTGGACGAGCTGGACTGGAGCCTGCAGGTGAAGCGAGAAGGAATCGTGGACGTCCTGAAATCTCTCCAGATGCGAGGTTTAGTCACAAAACGCAGAAATCGCTATAGTTATGACTCAATTAAATTCCAGGAATTTGAGCTCAGGCGCAAGGAGAACCGCATTGAAATCCTAGCCAAACGTGCTTTAAGATACGCCACCAGATTACTCTATAAATGCTCTCAGTGTGGAAAGGTGTATGTAATAGGCAGGGAAATCTGTGGGATGTGTGGAAGTACAGTCATACCCGTTCCAAGATTATCGGTGCTTCAGAGCATCCATCAACAGAGAAGCCATGCTTTGCTTCGGTATCGTAAATTAGTAAAGGAGAATGGAAAATGCAAGGAAGAGAAAAACGAATCGGACGAATACTAGACTCGACGGACAAACATTCTAGGGCAGAACTCACAGACGACGCCATGGAAGGGATGCTCGTCTCGGTTAATCGCCAAGGATACACATTCCTAGGTAGAATCGAGAAGATAGAGTCCCAGAAGTTCGGAGGCCTGATTGGATATATATATTGGCTCGACTATCTTGGAAGACCCTTTAGCAGCATGACGGAGATCTTCATGGCTGAAGAGGAAACCGAGACAGGGCACATCTACATAGGCGAGGACCAGAGAAACATCAAAGTGAAGCTCCCCGTCAACCCCCTATTCGGGCATGTTCTCGTGGCGGGGATGACTACCGTGGGAAAGACACACCTTCTGATCGTTATCGCGGAGGAGCTGGGGCAACTTGGGGTGCCTTGTCTGATAATCGATCCCCAGGGCGAGTTCATCAACTTACCAGTCATCGATAGGGAGAGATATGTCGTGGTCGAAGAACTCAGGATAGAGAACCTCATCAATCACATGCAGCAAAAGAGAATCGTGGTGTACAATCTTTTAGGATACTCTAAAATAACAAAAATTTCACGGGTTGCCGAATTGCTGCAGGAATTGATGAATGCCAAAGAGAAGGACTACCAGCAGGCTGCCGCAGATCCAAGGTTGCTTCAGATGCCGCCCATCTTAATAATCATAGACGAAGCAGACATTTTTGCACCCAACCTCATCAAAGGTCAAGGAGAAGGAGCCAGAGAATCCGTAGGCCCTGTCGTAGATCTCCTTGAAAGGGGAGCCAAATTCGGTTTAGGAACAATCGTGGCGACACAAAGAATCACGAGATTGGATATTGATGTGAGAAGCCAATGCAACTCAGCAATGATATTCAGAATGATAGATGCAGGAAGTGTTCAGGCGGCCCACAACATCGATTATATTCCCGAACAGGAGATCCACAGAATCCGCGCTCTAGAAAAGGGGGCGGCCATCATCGCAGGCAATCTAGTCAAGAGAGTCAGACGCGTCCAAATACGGGACATCAAAACGCCCCGGGCCAAACACAGAGACTTCGAGAAGATGCTGGGGATACAGCCACCGGAGGAAGTGGAGTTCGAGACACGGCTTGAAGAAACTGCTGAAGGCGATATTGTGGACTTAATCACCAAAGAAGTGATTCGCGATGCAGCGGATAAACTGGCAGATGCGGACAAGGCCGCTTTCGAGAAGGCTGAAGATGATGGTGTTGTAATACGATCTCACATCACTCCAGAGGAGCAGAAGGTTCTCAATCGGCTACGGAAACCCGATAAAAACGGAGACCGACTTATTGGATAAACTTATTGAATGTGCTTGCGGTTGTGGGCAACTCATATCTCCAACGGATAACAGAAGACGTCCACGCCGATTTATTCGAGGACATAATTGGCGAGGCAAGAAACGCACAGAAAAAACAAAGACCAAAATAAAGAAGACATTGGCAAACCATCCTGATTATGATGGAGTGACAATGAAGGATGGATATGTCCGTATTCGAGATCTGAATCATCCAAATACCGATGCCCGAGGATATGTCAAAAGAGCAAGACTTGTAATGGAAGAGAAACTGGGACGTTATCTAACTAGAGATGAGGTAGTGCATCACATCAATGGGGATAAAGCCGATGACCGGTGTGAAAATCTTGAACTCACGACTTATCCAAAACATATGAGTCACCACAGGAGATTACACCAAATTGGATGACTTCCAGTTAAAGCCAAAGAAAGGCAGAGAAACAGATAGAGGCCCTACGGAGAAAGGCAGGAAGCTGATGAGCGAAGCAGGACAAAAACCCAAACCACCCAGCCAAGGACTAGCGATACGTCAAAATTGGCAAAGATCATTCATCAAACGAAATCCTCTGAGGGAGGGCGAAGTCTATATCCGCTACACGAACTTACGGAAACCCACCGTACAGGAAGTGATCGTCATAGCATCAGACTCCAACCGGATCGAATACAGCAGGGATGGCATCGAGTGGAAGACAGCGAAAAAGCGCAACTACCACGCCGATAAAACCAAATGAGCAAAACATATATTCCATTCTATACCTCAGTCTATACTGCGGCAGGAGGGGCATAGTATACCTGAAGCCTGGATCCAACTCGCCAAGTCTAGGATTCTAGCCAAGGTGTTTCTCCCTAAATCCTGACCGCGGCCTTCTCAGGTTCACGACCTGACGGGGGAAGAGAGAGCCCCTGAAAGAGGGAGTAGAAATGGGAGAGAAAAATAACAAGGATATCGGAGTTTCTAAAGACTGGATCATAGCTGTACTAGAACAGAACCTAACAAAGCCAAAGAAATGGACGGAAAAGGACGTTGAACAGATCGCGGCAGCCAAACCAAAGTCGAGACTTCAAGAGCTCATAGTGGATGTCTATGAGGGGCTGCTTGAAGCCAAGAGCGCAAAGAACATAACCACGCACTTCGAGGCAGATGGAGTGCCGGAGATCATAAACCTACCCGACGAGGATTTCTTCGACAAATGGTACGAGAACAACGAACTCGAGGATTATCCACAGAAATACAAATTCGGCACCTTCTTGAACCGCTTAGCGGCTCGCGTCGGTAAGACAGGCGGCAGCTCATATAGCGAAGAGGGCATACAGGAAACCCTCTCCAAACTAGTGAATGCCGTCATGGAGGACCAGGACGCAATATCAATCATCGCGGAAACCATAAATACAACTTATCCTCGGCTCGCTCAGCCACCGATGGCTATGCCACAGCCAGAGAAAATCTCTGAGTACGAGCAAACACAGTACGATAAACAAGTCGACGTTTTGCGCGAAAGCGTGGAATCCAATATAGATCAGTACCAGGACCTCATACAAGACTTAAAATCGGCAGCCAAGACAGACTTCGAGGAAATGGCCTACCAACTCAACCAGATAGTTATATTTGGGGAAGCATGCTGGGAACTTATACTTTATTCGATTATGTCGCCTAAGGCTCCAAGAATACTGATCAATGGCCTTGACTATAGAGCAAACTTACACACATTACTTGAAGGAGACATCAGCACAGCGAAGTCGAAGATCCTGGAGATAGCGAAGATCATATCCCCGAAGATGGTTGTAGTGGATGAAACCACGAAAGCCAGTCTTGAGGGGGTGGCGCTACCAGGTAACTCGCAGGAAATAGCTGATGGTGTCATAGACATCGCTAATGCCGGCAACATCATCATAGAGGAATTCAACCAAGCATGGGCAAAGATGTCCCTGTTCAGACGCATCATGGATGGCAAACGCATACAGATCTTCAAGAAAGGCATACCTAAAACCATAGACGTCAACACCACAATAATAGCGGCCTGCAACCCAGAGGAAGATTTCTTCCACGAGGACCAACTATTCAGAGACCAGATCGTCTTCAAGGAAGGCATCCTCAGCAGATTCGACATACAGATACCATTGACAGCAACTACAACAGCCAACAAGATACTCGTGGATAGGCTCAACCTATTCGGTGAGGCAGAGGAAGGCATTGACCTCGACAGCCTCAAGAGACGATTGGAGCTTATCGCGTTTGGCATGGGTAGCATAAAGCGCGTCAGAATCACCGGGGATCAGCTGAATATGATCAGAGACGTCTTCAAAGAACACAACGAAACGGATCATCGCAGACGCATCTTGAAATGGAGACCACTAATTCTTCTTAGAGACCTGGAAACTTTGGCGAGACTTGTAAACATCATAGTATCAGTGAACTTCAACAAGCGCAAAGTCGATAATGGCATACTCTATGCTGAAGACGAGGACGTGGAGAAAGCCATCAGGCTGTGGGAGAATCTGCTATACATGAGAATACAGCTCTACGCGAACCAAAGCAGATTACTGAAGTCACCGGCTGATGAAATAGTCCTTTACATTGTCATGGAACAGCAGAGAAGAGACGGCGGAGAAGTGCCGATAGCCGAGGTCTACACACACATAGTCGAAGTGAGCAGAATGATCAGCAGGGCAACGTTCTACAGGGAAGTCGAGAGACTCAGAAGCTCCGGAAGAATCATCCAGAATGGACTAAGAGACAGCATGTTAAAGGTGATAATAGAGTAGCGAGGAAAATGAAGAAAACAACACAGTTTCAGTGCACACGATGCGGTGTATGCTGCAAAAATCATCGGGGGCCCATGCTTGGCCAACTCCACGGATTGATGCTTCTGCCGAGCGAGATCAAGTTATTCCCGTCAGAACTGATTAAACCCATGTTCAGATATCACCCCGACACAGATCCAGGGATCGCCGGGATGGTATGGATGTACCAACTGGATTCAGATGGATGTCCTCATTATGATGAGGAGCTGCATGAGTGTAAAATCTATGTCAAAAGACCAAACACATGCAGATCATTCCCGTTTGAATCCCGGGGCGATAAGATGATCTGCCATGGATCATGTCCCGAAATAGAGCGGGTCAGGAAGCTCGGCGTTAAACTCTCGATCCACGGAAGAGAAGTAAAGGCAACCGCGGCCATGCAGGAATACCAGTACCAGTGTATGAGAAGAGAAATTAATGTGGAGAGGTTTGATTTGCGGACACAGACCTGGCGTGGCATCCTCGAAGGCCTCAGCCCCGAACACTGGAAGTGGTTGAAAGAGAGCGCTTAACATGAGGAAATCACATAAGTACGCCAAGAAAATCTACATCTGCAAAGCCAATGATAACAATTTTTGCGATTCAGATCAACCGGACTGCAGAAACTGTCCAATCGCCAAACAATACGAGGCGTCAAAACCTCCCTCTGGCCCATAAAATTGAACAGAGGAAAGAAAAATGGAAATAAAACTAGGACAGAACTACTCTGTGTTCAAGGACTGGATTAGCTTCTTGAAAATAGCCGGCGAGGAACATACTCTCGAGGCTAATGAGGAAACGATAAGGGTCCGGACCATGGATCCCAGTCATGTCCTCATGGTTGATACCACCGTTCAGAAGGCATTATTCGAGGAGTACGACCTCGGAGGTGTGCCTGAAAAGAAGGTGACTATCAACGTCACTGAGCTATCCAAAGTCTTTGACAGAATCGGGAGCGGGAAAGACGAAAGGGTGAAATTGACCTATTCTGATGAGAAGGCCAAGTTCATCGTCAACAACACCAAAGCAGGCTACCGCAGAAACTTCGAGCTACCGGTAATAGACACCGTGGATTCCGAGGTCCCAGAGCCCAAGATCCTCTTCAAGAGCAAGACGAGGATGATCATCAAGGCTGTGGAGACCGCCATCAAGGATGCCCTATTGGTCGGTGACCACGTGATACTCAGCCTCGATGCAAAACAGGCGACAATCAGAGGCGAAGGCGACATGGGTTCATCGCTCAGTGAATGGGAGAAAGACAGCGATGACATGCTCAGCCTCGAATCGACGGAAGACAGCAAAGCGACATACACACTCAGCCTGATCGTAGACACTGTCGGCGCCATGAAGGCCCTTGCCGATGTCATGATGATCGAACTCAGCACGGACATGCCTCTCAGAGCAGAGGCTGAGTGCACAAACCAGAACGTCAAGGCAATCGTCTACGTGGCTCCCTGCATCGGTGTCTAAAATGGATAAGGCCGAGAAGCAGGACCTCATATCCCGCATCCAGTCAAGTATCGAGAGCCTCAACAAGGTGATCGAATCAGCCACCGCCGCGAAAGTGGCCCTAGGGAATGAGATACGGAGGTTCACAGGGCAGAAGAAGATAGATGAAATAGTAGATAAATGAAATAGTGAAACAGCTTGAATACTCCTTTCACATTCGAACCGGTAGACGAAAAACCGGAAAAAAAGAAGAGGAAAGCCACTCACAATCTAGGGAGCCTGCCTCGAAATTCGATGGTCCTGTGGTTGGAAGAAGATGGCAATAGAATACCTCTGCGATTATACATCAAGAATGGGAAGGGATTAGATTACCTGGAGTTCCAAATGATCACAAAGATCAGAAACAAGAGAGTAGAAAAAAGATGGGTGTTAAAGAAAGCTATGGAGCGATAGGTTTCACAGGAACAACTAAGGCTGGGCGCTTCGATGGCCAGATCCGAGAAGGCCGCAAGACTCAGACTATTCGGGAGCCCCGGAAAGATGGGCGCCCTCATGTCAAAGTAGGGCATCTGACTAAACTCTATTGGAAGATGAGGGCAAAGGAATGCTTCCTGATTGCCACCGTCGAAGTTACGGCCTACGAAAAATTGGATCTGCTCGATGTCTGGTGGGACGAGGAAAATGCCAAAGCCGATGGCTTCAAGGACCTCGAAGAATTTCGTGATTGGTTCTGCCCCAATTGGTTCAAGCTTCAATCAGTAAGCAAAGAAGCGATTGAAATCGCGGCCACTCTCGATAGGGACATAACTTCAGGCATCATTGAACTCGGGAAACTTGGTAAAAGCACCACGGCTCAAGTTTTTGAGAAACTGATCCAGCCGTATTATAGAATCAAGTGGAAGCTAAGTGATTAGATTGCTCAAATTTTATGTGAAAGAATCCCTGATATATCGTGATTATCGTACCTGGCCTTATGATATAACTAGAGAACAGACGGTGAAAGCAGTTCAAGTCGTCTGTCAGAGATATGGCTTGAAAATACCCGAGGTAAAATTTACAGGAAGAACACGACATTTCTGTTTATGGGCTGAAGATGTTCTCAGATTTGTTCCAGGATGCATCACGGTGGAAGATGTGGCGCACGAGCTGGCTCACTATATCCGTTCGAGAGTCTATGGTTGTCATAGACATTTCGAGCCTCTGATGGATCTGATAGGCGAATTGATCCCTATTGTGCTTGAAGCAGTTGGCAAGAAACCGCTTTCATAAGCGGCACCTGAAGTATGCGAGCAGGTGAAAACATGCCAGAATTGAAAGAAGAGCTGAAGACTGCCCTAAATATCCTAGTGGATGGTATGTACCAAAGACACAGCATACAATACTATGAAATAATCCATGAAATCAAAGACGTGCTAAACGAAATGAACCGGGAAAGAGCTCAGGAACACGCTGTTTGGGAAATAGTTTATCCGGAAGGATAGGACTGAAAGTGGGAACCTCCGATCAAATCATTCTAGAGTTACGGAAATACTACACCGAAAATCCACCGGATAGCATTGAAGACGAAAAGCTGAGATTGGAAACATTCGCTCTGGACTATCTATTGAAGAAAATAGGTCCGTTGTTTCCAACCATTAAACGCAGAGAAGTTCTGAATACGCTTGAAGGGCCGAGAGAAGTAGGGAAACCGTGGTTCACAAAAGGCGGAATAATAGCAGTCTTCGAGAAGGCGGTGGTCTATGATGCTCCCCGGGATGCGATAAGCTATTGGCTCAATAAGAGAGGGCGCAAGAAGGCCTTTGGAGAATTCAAGGGATGGATGTTTGGAGAGATCCCCCTCATGGAATCCGGGGGCAGGCTGATCTTCGAATACACAATGGATGAGGTCCCCATAGAAGCTAGAAAACAATTAAGAAGGACGCTCCGCGAACACAGGATTCCTCGATGGGCTTACAACAAATACCACGCCAGGAACACTCTGAACCACTATGCTAGCCCCGGCTTCAAGCCTAAAACGCCAAGGGAACGGGACCAGGAGATTCAAGCCAGACTTGAACGCCGGAAGCAGAGAGACTTGAAGAAGAAGTAATTAATGTTATTACATACCATAGTCTATACCAAAGTGATTGAAATGGAAAAGGAATTCCAATTCCTAGAGATAGACCAGATAGCCGTCCTCGAGGAGGAGTTCGAGAAGGGAGGGCGACCCTTCCCAGCCTACCTGATGAGGAAGGTCTTGGACCACATAGACCCAGAGTGGAGAAAGACGCACCCACAGTACAAGAAGATAGAGGGGTTTTAGATGATGGCGCACTCTATCAAGAACCCAGAAAAGATACACCTGGTTGAGGAGGATGGGCGCTATCTCTGCATCAAAGCATGCAGCACCACCCCCTCAAAGTCTACAACCGATCCCCTGAAGATAACATGCAAGAGATGCCTCAGCCTCATAGAGAAGAAATAGGTGTAACAAGACGGCTCACCAAGCCGGAGTCACAGCCGGTCCGTGATAAAAGCGTGCACGGAAACAGGTGAGAAGATGCCAGCACTAGCTAAGAGAGTCGTGCTTGAATGGTATCCTGAGGGCACGATGGATCGGAAAATGCCCAAGAGCTACAAATGGGGCTGCCCGGTCTGCAAAAATGTCTATGAGATGCAGACCCATGCCCAGGCCTGCTGCAAAGAAAAGAAGGAAAATCCTCCAGACTGGTTGAACAACATCGAGATAGCCCTGCCAGTCGGGACCTACGATGAGGATGGTTACCATCCTCTCGACTTCACCAGAACTGGGTTACAGCACATGGCCAAGAAAATCCTGGCCGGAGAAGTCAGTGATGAAACTTTCCAAATCATGGCAGCCAACACAGAGAAAATCGTAGGTATGCCCGTCAAATATATGGGTGCCCCACCAGGACAGGAATTCGCCGACACCCTCAACAAGAGGATCCGCCAAGAAATGGTCATCCGCCTCGGGGAGGACCTCACTAATCTCGTCGACGAGATCATAGACAAGTGTAATAAACTCGAGACAGAAGGCACCGACCCCGATAAATGGGAAGGTTGGGGGCCGTGGAAGGAGAAGCTCAAACAGTTAAACGAGGATTCCGATGTACGGCTCGTAGGCATATTGAAGTCCCGGAAGTTCACACAGAGCCCTGAGCAGAAGACCCTAGACGTGTATTGCTAAATGATTTGCGGCATACTGACTTTATCGCAAAAATATGAGTTTGTTTTATATTCTAGTAATCGGTAGTTTGTTTAGAGATGACTACCGAAAGAGAGTTACCGAGGAAAGTGCTCACCGACCATGGCGAAACTGATGGGTTCCGTTTCGCCTCAGAACTACCTCGAACTCAAAATAAGTGGGAGCCTCAGCCAGAGGACTCTCATAAACAAAAGAAAAGGGAACCCGCCCCTAGGGTAGAGTCTCTACGTGAAGCCATAGAATTGTTCAGATACGAGGCAGATGCAACCAAACTCGACGACATTGCCCTCGAAGGGTCCAGGGTGGCCGCGCTCTTCAGACGCGACACGGACAACAAGATCTTCGTGGTGATGTTTAAGCGAGAATTCTACAAGCATTTCAGTCGCCACTTTATGCATGTTCCAGATCAGGGTTACGGTGTGCTGGCCAATCACAAGCTAGTCCATTGGGCTGCTCTGCAGGGATACGCAATAGCCGCTGTTTTCCCTGATAGCCGGGCCTATTGGATTGACGCGCTCGCCTTCATCAGATATTTTGAAGAATACGAGACTGAATGCCCGACTCTGCCAGGCGAAATAGCTACGCCCCTCGCAAAGTGGATAAGGTTATTCTAAACATCTTAAGTTTTACCGAATCAGATGTGAGAAAGGAGAATGAGAGTCAGATGCTACGAATACGATACGTGCCTTTTCGCGGGTGATCTGTGCCTCAATTGCACCGGCAATCAGCTCAATGAGAACCCGGGTGCAGTGGATTTATATGAGAGAAAAACATCTGAAATTATTTCCACCCAGAAAAGATTTAAGAAGTCTGCTTCAAGGTGTCTTTAACGGACATCTTAGCCCGCCACCAGTTCTGGAAGTCCTTCAGGATCTCGGGTCCAAATTTCTCACTCATGTAGTCTATCATGGCCATAGTCTGTTCATCTGCTTTTATCTGGGCTTCAGGCGCAGTCGGAGATTGTGTATAGCGCTCTAGGATTGTCTGATTTATTTCCCGGATCTCTCCCAGGAGTCGTTGGACGTGGTCATATCTCACAGGCTTAACTGCCTTGGCTTCGGCAATCGTGGTTTTGATATCCTGCTCCAACAGTTTCAAACTCAGCAGAGCTTCCTGCCTGATCTGCTCCATGCTGCGCGGGTGAAGCTCCAGCTCTCCTCGAATGTAGTTGAGATCTTCCCAAATGGTTGTTCGTTCCCAGCCAGTGAGTTCTTCTATTTCCCTTAGTTTATATCCTCTGAGCCAGTAGAAATAGTGAAGTTCTCTCCTAGCCTCGATTTTCATGTCTAGGTTTTTTGCATATCGAGGTTGCGGCGCCATAACTTCCCTGTCGCTAGGTTCTTCTGCTTTGATAACCATCTGTAATGAATTAAGTTTCTGGCAATTCAAAAGTCTTCACCCGAAAACGTCTTAAAAAGTATAGACCGTAGTGTATACTATGAGCGCGAAAGAACCGAGAAAGATAACGAGTAACAAGTTTGTCGTCACTCTGCCTAAGGATTGGAGGGATAGCCTAGGGCTTACGCCTCAGGACGAACTGATACCCCATTACCAGGATGGTAGTCCGCTGATCCTCACGCCTAGCAAAATGAAGCTCGACCCACTGGAGTCTCAGCTGATAACTCTTTTAGTAAGCTACCGTAGCGTCAAAGAGGCGAGGGATGTGGCCGATACTCTCCAGAGAATAATCGACGTCATCAGGGAAGGGGCTCAATGAGTATAATCTACATCGGAAAAAAGCCGGTCATGAACTACGTCGTGGCCTGCATGACTTCTCTCAACCAGGACCAGCATGCGATCCTCAAAGCCAGAGGTCAAACCATATCAAGGCTGGTCGACGCCGTCGAGGTCTTGCGAAACCAGTTCAGGAAAGACGTCGAAATCACCGGTATAGAGATCGGTACCGAAGTACTGGACACTGAAGAGGGCCCTCGCAGAGTCAGTACTATGGAAATCACTCTTAGATCGTGACTTCTTTTGAGACACAGCTGGAAAAAGGATAATCCCAAGAAAGGGCTTTCAACCTGCGATAACTGTGGTCTCCAGGTCAAAAACTATAAGATCAAGAAAGGCAAACTTCCCCGCTGCGAAGCTATACTCCCCGTACTTGACAAACCTAAAGTTGACTGTGAAAGGCACGACATGGCAGCCATAGCCGGCGCCAGGCAGTGCTGGAACTGCGGGATCTTTTACAGCCCCGCTGAATTGGAGGCGGGTCGCATTAAACGAGAGAGACTCATGCGGATCCAGGCTGAAAAAGAGAGACAAGATTCAATTGCAGCTCAAAATCCACCCGTCATTAGTATATAAAGAAACGCGTCAATAATCTCGTTTCTTTGAGATAAAGCTTCCAAAATATAGATTGTTTTTGCTAATTGAAAGTTTGGGCGAATGGTCTAGATTGCTTTAGCTCGGTTTTCAATGGTTAATTAGTATAACTGTCCCGTATTCTTAGACAGTTTGTTTATATATTTTAGCCAGTTTAATTGTTAGTAATGGAAACCAGTGTAGATAATAGTCAGAATCCACCTCGAAGGCGGTCTGCACACGAAATAATTGACGCAATTTACGGTGCATTGCCAGTCCAGGACTTTGATCCGATCGCTCACATAGCTGAGAAAGCCGATTTAGATTGGAAAACTACTAAACGATACTTGGAATTGATTCTTCACATTCAACAGAAGCAAAAGGGAGACTGGCTCCTGGAGATGGATGTCGGAGAGAATACGGCCTATGCCAGGAGGAAGAAGTAATTGGCGCAAGTTAGACAGAAAAAAAACATCGAATGGAGCGAGGCCTCCATCAATGCCATCACCGGCTGCAATGGCCCGGGAGGGGTTCGGTGCTCCTTCTGTTATGCTCAGAGAATAGCCTGCAGGTTCAAAGGCGGCGTCCATGGTTATCCCCAGCCAGATCCTTTCGCCCCAGCATTCCACCCCAAGAGGATGGATCCGGTCCGGACGAGAAAGAAGCCAACTCTATACTTCTTTGGGTCCATGTGTGATTGGCTTGATGATGGTGTTAAGCCTGGTTGGAGGTTCTACTGCTTAAGTGCCATGGCCGAAAACGACCGACATATTTTCATTACTCTGACGAAGCAGTACAAAAATCTCTGGAAAATTGCATATGATTCGCCCTGGAAAATTGCAGGTTCGCCCTCAGGCATGATTCCTTGGAATGTCTGGGTCGGTATCAGCATCTGTTATCGAAGCCAAGTCTGGGGCTTAAAGGAGCTGCGCAAGGTTGACGCCTCAGTCAAATTTGTCAGCTTCGAGCCATTGAAAGAGGACGTCAGCAACATCATTCAGCTCGAGGATGTGGACTGGATCATCATAGGGGCTCAATCAAAGCAGCCGAAAATAGACAATCTGCCCGCCGTCCCATATTTTAGACCAGAGAAGACATGGGTTCAGAGGCTCGTCGAAAAGGCGAGAGAGGCCGAGATACCGGTTTTCTTGAAGCCAAACTTAGGTGACTATGTTGCTGATGGCTGGTTCGACAAGAAGATCGAGGAAAGACCAGATCCCTATGAACATGCACCGGAGGTCCAGAAATGAATCTGATCAGAATTACTTTCGATAAAAAGGACCCCTCAACATTAATCGTGGAATACGGGGAATGGATTGCCAGGGAGATAAACCTCGAGGAGAAGGCCGAGATGGAGAAATTGAATACTGAGCTCATAGAATTCAGTGACTTCTCGACTGCCTCAGAATTAGCTGATGCTAAGAGGCAGGAACTCATGATCAAGAAAAAGCGGCTGGAGGAACTGGAGGAGAAAAGGGACGGTGTGCCCGAGCTCATTTGGAAACAGAGGGAGATCGACGGTCAAACGACGGTTCTACTGATATACCGAAGAGATCAGTTACCCATCTATGTCGAAGATCTTCCAGGAGAACTCATCGATAAACTCCTCGACAGCCATATACACTTGAATATAACACAGGGATCGCCCATGGCGCCACAGCCACAAGTGCCGGCTCCTCCAATAGCAGATTCCAAATTAACTGAAGTACAGAGAGCTATAGACACAATTGACAAGAAAAGTAACGACGGTGCGCCCTGGCTTCAACTAGTGGAAATCTCCATGGAGAATCCGGCCCCGGGCCAGAAGACTCTCACTGGTACGGTTTACATTATGCCTGTGAAATTCTTAAAAGGCGATTGGGACCTCATCAATGTCAAGTTAAAAGAAGCATTCGGCGATAAACTGAATTGGACTAGGGCTGGTAAACAAAGTTTCTGGAGTGTGACCTAATGAAGTTTGCATTCAGTTCGGAATATGTAATCAATACAGAGCATGAGCCGTGGGCGACCAAAGGACTCAGAGTTGGTTTCTACGCTACGAGCGGCCAGGGCAAAAGCCTGAACGCGGCGATACTAGCCGAACAGTGGTTAGATCAGGGTGGGACCGTCGTCATATTCGAGCCATTAGCCGAATGGCATACACTGAAACAGGCCTATCAGATTCAGGTAATCGGTGGACCACACGCACAGGATCTCCCCCTAGTCGAATCCCAACCGAAACTCTATGCCCACGCCGTAATAGAGCAGGGCATTAGCATGATCTTCTATACCCGCGACATCGAGGATGAAGAGCAGCTCGTAGAGTTTGTTAGAGTCTTCATCCATGAGATGATGACCCTCGAGGAACTTCATCACAGACCGGTCTTGCTGATCCTCGAGGAAACGCACGAATACGCACCGAAGACTTCTCGAGGCCACGTTGCGCCACCGTGGGTTTATAGCAGAATGACCAAGGTTCTAAAAGACTGCTTTACGCAAGGAAGAAAACTCAACATCACTCCAGTAGCCATAACTCAACGACCCCAGGAAGTCAATTTCACGATCCGTCAGCTTGTCAACTATGCCTGGTTCGGCGGTTTCAGCTCGCAGGACGCAAATTACATAGACAAGGAGATACTAGCCGACTACCGAAAAGAAGGATATGACATCAGTAAAAGCGATCTCATCAATGTCCCAACAGGCCATTGGACGGTAGTAGCTGAAGGCGATATCTACAAAGTAGATGTACCCAGAGCGATGAGAAAAACGCCGCATGGCGCCGACACTCCGAAACTAGAATATGTGCAGCCAGTCGATGTAAGCACACAGGAGGCCATCTCCAATCTAAGTGAAAAACTTTCCAAGATGCTTGAGAAAGCTCAGGAGGAGAAAACTGAACTCGAGAGAGTGAAGCGGCAGCTTAGAGAAGCCCAGAAGAAGATAGAGGAACACGAACAGCGGACAAGAACAGGAGAGGATCTGAAGAAACTTCTGCAAAACGTGATGAATACTGATGGCGGAGGAGGAGTCGATAAAGAGGTCATAAATAAACTAGAAGAACAGCACAGACAGAAATTTAGTGAAATAAACGAGGAGCTGCAAAACATCAAAAATACCTGGACATCACCGGAGGAGGCAAACGAGATGGAGAAACACGTGGCTGAACTTGAATCCCAGATGACAACTGTGGATTTACTTGCCGAAGTCTTGACCCCGATTATCGAGCCGGTGGTAAGGAAAATGATGCCGACTGAAATACCAAGTGTCCTCACAGAGAAAGATGTGGAAAGCATTATAGAGAGAAAAATCGCATCACTCCCAGCACAGAAAAGGCAACGGATTGAAACCCCAGGAGACACGGGCATCCCGTGGGTCGACCTCTATATGCCGAAACTCAAATCTAATGAGGCCAAGATCCTGAGATACATAGCCGTCAAACATCCCCTAAAGGTCACGAAGAGAGATATCAGTATGAGTACAGGAATCAGCTTCACCAGCAGCGGCTTAACTGCGGGACTTACCAAACTCAAAAAATGGAGGCTGATAGAACAAATTGGCAGCGATTTCAAGTTAATGGAGGCCCCACCATGAGAAAGCTAAGCATCGCAGCCGTCGAGCTCTGGGGCCTCGAGGACCAGATGATGATGGTGGCCGAGGAGGCCGTCGAGGTAGCCCACGCAGTCATGAAGTGGAGGCGAGCCAACAAACGCTACAACAAGGCAGGAGTCACCCTCTCCAGGGAGAACTTATCAGAAAACGAGGTCCTACAAAAAAAGGCCCACGAGAACGCTCTTGCCCAAAGGGTATACAACCTACAAAAGGAGGCCATGCAGATGCTCTACATGATCGACCAGCTTCAGGTGATGCTGCCAGGAAAATACGAGGACATCCTCGAGGAGGTCCTAATGGATGCACGGGACAAGATAACGGAGCGAGGAGGTAACCTCCATGAGTGATCTCCGAATAGTCAAAGAGCTTTACAAGATCACCAAGGACAAGGTATTCACCGTCGAGGATCTCAGAGAACACGGACTCCACAACCGTTTTCATCACAAAAATCAGATAGGCAGCTTCTTCCACTGGATGAATACGGCCGGCTATACTGAAGCCATGGGCGTCGGGAGAACTACACACGAAGCGGCCAACAAACGGTGGATCTGGCGATGGAGATGGACAGGGAAAGCCCATGGAGAATTCGGTGGATCTTCGCCCCAAGGACAGCTCACCCTGGAGGCTTTCTAATGGCAGAATATTGCACTGTTTTTGCCACAGGTGACTATGAGGGGGATGAATGGGCGCCCTGCAGATGTCCTAAATGCAAAGGCTATCTGCCTCAAAATTTCCCTGATGAAGAGGGGATACAGTTCCAATGCCGAAGATGTGGGATTGTCCTTGAGATTATTCTCGATCCACCAGAACCCGAGGAAATGGAATGGTGGAATGAACAACACAGCGGCATCATATACGAGCTAGGGCTAGAACCGATCCCAGAATATGAACCGGAATATAATTCAGGGCGGATCTGCGTGGTGCCTGATTACGCAGTCAGGATAGAAAAAGTGGATTATAAGGCCCTGCGCAAAACGCTGCCATCACGCAAGCATGCCACCGATGGATGGGCATATGGCCTTGGATTCAGCCGTCGGGTATGGCGAGACAAGGCCGGTGAATTCATCATGATTAATGGGGAACGCCTCGGTATCGGAGATAGTCGAATCTCCATTGTAGAAACAGGCAAGAAGGGATCGAGATGAATGAATACCTAGAAGAGGATGCAGAAAGACGGGCCAGTTGTAGGGAATGTAAACTGAAAATCTGCCTAGAAGTTCATGGTGAATGTCCCCTCGAGGAGCCACATCCAGCGATCCGGGAGGATCAGAAAGCTCCGAATCCTATTTTATCCAATTGATAAGGTGAAGTGAATGGAAGAGAGAGATCTGTTTTCAAAATATCTGCTCGAAAAAGGGCTCTGCTGTACCTGCAATTCTCCATTAAAAGATTCAAAGCATGTCAATCTTGTTCAGCTAAATAGAGTGGCAACGTGGAAGACGCCCATCTGGGGAAACATACTCAGTGAGAGCCAGGAGCTCAAGTACGCCCTCGCCGTCGTCTGCGATAACTGCATAAGCCCAGAAAAGATGAATGAGATAAAATTTGCCATCGAAATCGAAATGTCCGGAAATACACCAAGCAACATCTACTATCATGCCGTGGAAAATCTCGAGAAAGGTTCGCCCACTTTCAGTGAAGAGGTCAAAATGCAGTTAGAGGCTGATGCCCAAAGAGACGAGTTATTGAATATTATGTATGCAACAATCCCGGGAGACGAAATTGCCTTGGCAACACGTGGTCTTGAAACGGCTGAAGAGATTAACGCGAAAGCACTCAGACAGTCTGGACACTATGTCATGTTGGTAAACAAAGGATATATCAAAGGCCTAAAAAATCCTAAAGACCGTCAACATCACGATTTCATCAACCAACTAATGATAGTTAAAGAAGAAAAGAAACAAACCATTGTAATTCAGGATATTCATGTCACAGAGGATGAGGTTATATACCTGAAAGAGATGATGGCTGGAATAGAAATTATTGCTTGGATTGTCGAAGATATGAAGAATCCAACAGAGGAAGCAACTGAGAAAATAATACAGATCATTAAGAAATTGAAAGAAGATGGGAATGATGTTCGATAAAATAGATTTGAATGAGAAAGAAATCCCCTTCAACCCGAGACTCAATGAGACAGTTGTTGGATTTCTGTCCAGGCAGAGAATCGCTGGGGACCGTGATCCTGATATAGAATATAAATGTCGCCGTTGCGGCGATTGTTGTAAATGGAATTATTACAAACTGGATACTCCACAGAATCTAATTGACCAACTCTATATGATCGGGCCAAAGTACCCGAACGGTTATTGGGTTCTCCTCGAGGGAAAGCTGCATTGTTATATGCCCACGTGGGCGCCGAAAGAAGGGGAGGCAAAACTATTCCATTTTGATGGAAATATCCCCGAAAATCACGTCGACTTTTGTTGGAGATCCGGGAGAACACATGGTTATTGGGTCCTGGATTCTAAGGGCAAGATCGTGATCTATTGTCCTACGGCCTGCCAGCATCTCACAGAAGATGATCTCTGTGGCATCTACAAGGATAGGCCACTGATATGTAGAGAATATCTCTGCGGCCGTTATCCTAAGGAGGAATGATTATGTCACATGAACGTGAAGAAGAACATGTAGATGAAGAAGAACGTGTAGCGGATACTCGTGATTACTACAAAGCAAAATACCAGAAATTAGAAGACCTTCCTGGTATCGGACCATCTGTACTTTCAAAACTGAAAGAGCTAGGTTATCATACGGTTGAGGCGATATCCACTGCGCATCCTAAGGAGCTTGTTTCCGAAGGGATCGGTGAAGCCACTGCTGATACGATAGTTAAAGCCGCGAGAAAGGCCATGAGCATCGAATTCGTTACCGCATCCGAATTAGTGAAGATGAGGGCGGGCCGAAAAAAGCTCACCACAGGAAGTGATGCCCTCGATAAACTCTTCAACGGAGGATTAGAAACCGATTCCATCACGGAATTTTACGGCGAATTCGGGGCAGGCAAATCTCAGCTCTGCCATCAGCTCGCAGCAACGGTTCAACTGCCAATAGAAGAGGGAGGGCTGAATGGTAAATGCCTCTATATAGACACAGAACAGGTCTTCCGGCCTAACAGAGTGATCACCATGGCGAAGCGATTAGGGCTTAATGACGAAAAGAAGCTGCTGGATAACATTATTTTTGCTGAAGCCTATTCAAGCAGCCATCAGATGATTCTTTTAGAAAATTCTGACGAAATTATCAAGACGCATAATATAAAACTGATTATAATAGATAGCCTCACAAGCCATTTTCGCTCCGAATATATAGGTAGAGAGATGCTCGCTCCAAGACAGCAGCAGCTCAACAAACATATGACTAAACTCAGGAAATTAGCTGGAGCTTTCAACGCCGTTGCAGTGGTCACAAACCAGGTACTTGCCACCCCAGACGCGTATTCATTTGAACCAAAACCAATCGGAGGAAATATCGTAGGCCACATCGCACACAGCAGATGCTATATCAGAAAAGGTCGGAATAACGTGAGGATAATTAAAATTGTAGCCAGCCCCTTTTTACCCGAAGGAGAAACTCCGGTGAGAATCACTGAAGATGGCATCGTAAGTGATGAAGTTCTATGAGTCTCTTGTCAGGATTCGTCGTGACAACCCTCATCCTTTATGCTCTTCTAATTCTTTACACGATTTACACCATCGAAAAAAAGAAGAAAAATCAAATGCGTAATCGAGCAGGTAAAAAAACATAGAGAATTTGTCACTGTTTCCTAGACACTTTCTTTAAAACTATTTGGAATGATAGATATCTAGGCGAGTTGGATTGAAGATTCTGGGGATACATGACGGCCACTGCGCTTCGGCTGCTCTGCTCGAAGACGGAGTGATTACCTGGGCCATCCAGGAAGAGAGAATGGTTAACCAGAAAAATGAACCGGGGATGCCTCGGCATGCCATCGAGTATATCCTGAAACAGATCGATACTCTCGATGAGGTCGTGCTGGCCACCAAATTCATTCACGAACCTCAATGGTATCGAGATCAGAGCTTCTGGGAAAAATCGAGAATAGATTATTACACCAACAAACTCACATGGCCATTTAGAAAAAGATTTAGTTCATATTTCACAAACCGACTGGGGGACAGGAAGAAACAGTTACGGGGATTGCTTCTCCGCAACGGTTTTCCGCTCAGATTGGAAGACATCAAAGTGGTCGAGCATCACGAGGCCCACGCAGCCTCCGCCTTTTATGGCAGTCATTATAAACCAGGCGAGGAGATTACCGTCATTACTGCAGATGGAAGCGGAGATGGGTTATCCGCCACCGTGTCGACGGGCACAGTTGATGGTGAGCTCCTCAGAGATCCTACGAAAAATTCCACAAGAGATGAGTCCATAGGGGAAATCTATAGCTTAACCACCCACTATCTCGGCTTCACACCCTGGGAACATGAGTATAAACTGATGGGAATGGCGCCATATTCATTTGCAGATAAGGCAATCCTAGCGGGATTATTTGATCTGATAAAGGTCCACAATGGTAAATTTGTAACCAGACTGTCAGCAGATTTCGCATATGACTACCTGAAGAAGCTTTACTACCGCAAGCGTTTCGACAGACTCTGTGCCTCACTTCAGATGTGGTTCGAAGAGATGATGCGCGTATGGATCGTGTCTGAACTCCTGCAGAAATATAAGATGCCCAGAAAGATCGCCTGTGCTGGCGGGGACTTCATGAACGTGAAAGCCAACATGGTTGTCGCCAATCCGCCCGAGGTTGAGGACATGTTCATCGTGCCCAGCGCCGGCGACGAATCCACGAGTATAGGCGCCGCGATGAAAGTCTACGCTGATATCTGTCTTCAAAATGACATCCATCCTAAGGAAGCCATCAAGCCGCTGGGTCCGCTGTATCTCGGCCCATATGCAGATCCCTCAAAGATCGAGGACACATTAAAAACCCAGGGAACTGAACAGTGGTTGGTCTGGCAGGAAGATAACATAGAGAAATACATCGCCGAACTACTAGAACAGAACAAGATCGTGGCCCGGTGCTCAGGTCGTCTCGAATTCGGCGCCAGGGCCTTAGGCAATAGAAGCATACTTTCCAACGCCTCGGATCTCGACAATATCACCGAGCTCAATGCGCAGATTAAACACCGGGATTTCTGGATGCCTTTCACCCCATCGATCATGTTCGAGGAAAGAAAATATCTCATCAATAATCCGAAGGACCTCAAAGCACCTTACATGATTATGGCCTTTCCCAGCCTACCAACAGCTCAAAGTCAACTTAAAGCTGCCATGCATAGATATGATTTCACTATCAGGCCGCAGATAGTTGAGAAGGAATGGAATCCGAATTACTGGGAAACTCTTAGACAATGGCATCGAGCTAGTGGTAATGGAGGATTCTTGAATACTAGTTTCAATCTCCATGGTTATCCAATTGTCAAAGACTCAGTATATGCCTTGGATACTATGTTAAAATCGGGATTGGAATATCTGGTCGTAGATAATTACGTCATCCAAAAGACCCAATGAAAAAGATTACGGAATCCATTCCACGAAGGTGCTTTTGATTTCTCCGCCTTCGCCTATGGTGCGTAATTTGATTCCTGGATCAAAAGCCAATAATCCAAAGAGTCCTTCCCGGCCAATCTTGATGCTGATGAGAGTGCCCAGATTATAGGAAACTCTGCCTCGTCTCATTTTCACAGGAATCTGATCGGATTTTAATTGCTTGGCGATTGCTTCAAACTCTTCAGGAGTTACCTCTTCGCGCTTGAGTAGAAAAACCTCTGCTTCTATCGGCATGCATCAGAATATATTTATGAGATTAAAGGAGTTGCGCCAGGGAAGCCTGAAACCTGGCGTACTCCTCGCCACAAGGCTCAAAGATATTATGTCAGTAGGCTGTTTAAAATCTGCGTTTGGTTTTACATGACGCAGCGAAAGTTTGAAATTTCAAGACGTAACTATTATTTTGATTGCTTTGGTAAGGAAACAGGTATTGAATAATCGAGAAAGAGAAGAAATAACTGATTATTTACAGAATAAACCTCCGGTAATGCCTCCCTATGTCCGAATGGTGAGGATGCTTGCACGGAAATTCGATCTCAAGCAGATGCATGATGATATCAAATTACTGGAGGAGTTGGCGACTTTGAATCCAAAGGTGGGCCGCAAGACCAATGCTTACAAAGAACTGCATGCAGAACTTAAGCTCAGAAGAAGCGGTTCGCGTGACACCAAAGCAGTCTTAGAGGTGAGACAAAAATGATTTCAGTGAAATTTATCCATCCTCTGTCAGGTGATGAGCCGATCGAATGGGACCCCAAAGTACCCGGAGAACTCGAACGAATGAGGGAATGGTTCAAGGGAAAACTGGCTGCGGGATTCCGAGCTTTCGCCTTCAAAAAAGGCGAGAAATTAGGCAGGCTCATCACTAAGTTTGATGAGGAAGCCGAGCGAATCATCCTCACATCCGAACAGATCAGAATGACACAGCCATTGTGTGGAGGTTAGGCCTCTGGGCAAACAAGGGCTTATCACCGAATATCCCCCGAAAGATTGGGTCTGCCCCAGTTGCGGAAAAGAGCACTCAGGATCTCATTATTCGATCCCTGGTCAAATAGATTATACAAAAAAGCCTGGTGAGAAAGGAAGGATCCTGTTCAACCGCCGTGGCAAGGACGACAACCTGACCAATGATACACCAATAGACAACGATAAACCGGTGGGAGGAGAGCAACTCGACGAAATAGGCACACAGCGACCCCTCTTTTGCCCTCACTGCGGCTACGAGGATGAGATCATCGTGGCCCTCAGGATGGGCGATCTGCCAGATCTCGTTGATCGATTCTTCCAAGAGGAAGGCGTCGACCCAAAAAAGACGTGGAGAAAACTGCTCAGTGAATTCCTCAGTTGGTTCAAGAAACGGGAGGCAGGACAATGAGCGCAAAAGAACTCAGCATTGAAACCCAGAACAAAATCATCAAGATACAGCAGCTGGCTGAAAGAGGAGAAATCACTATCCCTGAATATCACGAACAACTTCGTGCCCTGGGGTTACACCCAGAAGAAGCCGAACTAGGACTATGCGATCCTGATGTCAAAACAGGAAACAGGGTTGGCAGATTTATGCTGTTTCTCAGAAAAGCCAAACATACTCTCACGGATGAGTCTCATTATTATCTCATACTAACCTGGGAGGAAATACAGGCCCTTATTGATACCTGTGACGATCTCTCCGGCACATACACAGAACACGTGGATTTCAATAAATTAGCCTCAAAGCTCAGCGAGCAGTTGAAATGGCAAGCGGAGGGGCCAAGATGAGCCAGTTAACCGAAACCATTAACTCCAGCACCAACTCCAGTGCCAGCACTTCCACTCTCATATCCTGGTGGGGGATAAAAGAGTCCTGGGCTGATGGCTATGAATATGATGGCCCCGACGAATGGACACAATTCACAGTTGATACAAATGGCTGGCCCAATAAAATCGAGTGGGGAAGCCGCCATCACAGTTGGATCAAGGTCTATGTAACCAATAACACAACATCATCAACGGCGACTGAATACAAGACCTTCTGCTTCTATTACCGCTGGACCGGCGGATACCCAACACCCTGGCCCAACTACAATCACATAGACGACTTCACTGTAAACTTCGGCCCCATAGATGAAGAACAAGAAGTGGCTCCAGAAACTTTCCTCAAATGGCTCGAACATCTAGGCCACGATCAGGCTTTCGTCCGTATACAGTACAAGATGCAGAAAAAAATGATGAAGCACACCAAACATCTGCCACCATGGGATCCACGAAAAATAGAGGAACTGGAACAGAAGCGGGTCAAGTTCCAGCAATGGGTTGACAGCCTTGAGCCGGAAGGGATCGAGAAGATCAAGACTGAGCGGCTTAAGCAACGCTGGGACATAGAGGAAATCCCACCACTGACGCCGGAGCTTCTAGATCAGATAGCCGAAAGCAGCCTCAACTTCCTGAAGGAGTGCCTGAGTTCTGAGGAACAGAAGTTCTTCGATGAACACGGACACTGCAAGATAAGAAGCCCCAATGAACCACAGGTCTATTACATCATCAAGGCCTCGGACAGCGAAAGAGTGGAGCGTTATGAGAAGGATGAGCTCGCGGAACTTATCTGTGTCCATTCTGCCTGGGGTGGGCTCCCTGCATATGATACTGTGGCTGCCAAAGTGTTGCACATAAAATGCGCTGAAAAGGTCTTTCTCAAAGAGGGGAACAGAACCAGAATAAAATCGAAAGAGTCAGTCCTATTCTAAACCTTTTTTTCTAATGTTTCAATCCGTTTAGCCAACTGATTAACTGTTTCCTGCAGTTGGGTTTTCTCTTCTTGAAGCGCTTTTATCTGAATCCGCAATTTCTCCGGGGGTTTGGCTAGAGGCGCCGCAGTATTGTCAATGCCTACTTCTTCAAAGATTCTTCGAGGGCATATTGTGTATCCGCAATTTCGTCCTTCCCAGGCGCAATAAATACCATTGGGTCCTTTAGCAGCAGCACAGTTTTTCTGCATAACGGCCCATAAGAGGAACTTCTTCATCCACAGAGGTTGGGCTCCAACTTCTTCTAGCACGGGTTCACTTGCTACTTCCAAGTTTGGGTGCCTCCCACTGATTTCTATTCTCCCAATTACTTTCCCAAAGTTGATGTTCTTTATTACTAGAGAACAACATAAGATTTTCAATTCTATTATCTGATTTATCTCCGTTAATATGGTGTGTTGATTCCTCAGGTTCGAGAAATCTATTGAGCTGTTTCTCTAACACCAATCTATGCTCATACACATAACCACTACTGTTTTTTCTAGGATGGTCAGGAGACCAAATTAATATATAACCATCTTCTTGAATAAATTGTCCTCCATTCCATCCTGGAGGATGCGCGTTGATTCGATTATGCCCCATTATATATCGTCGTGCTCTATTTCTATTATCAAATTTCGGGAGAATGGTTCCGCATCCGCAGGCACATTCTATTAATTCGGTTATAATTTCACTTCCCTCGATTTGTTGATGTGTCGCTCGATTGAAATCTTAGGTTTCTTAGTAGGAATAATTTCTGTGTAAGCCGTGTGGGATTTGATGTCATCCCGGGTTGTTACGCCGCTGTCTTTAGACTGTTCTTCAGTCATGACTGCCACAGCTTCCTTCCGCGTCTGGCGATCTTGCTCAAGTTTAGATTTGTTCTGTCTAAATTATTAAAGTCGTTTATCTCCCTGGGCTTAATCGAAGTTGTTGTGGGAGTCAAGGTCAGGATCTGTTCGAGCTGGACGGTTTCGAGAGCATAATCGACATTATCTATAATCATCGGTATATTCTGAAAGATGCCTCCGGAGGGATCAAGATATACGCGAACGCGGCAGCCAATCTCCTTCTCAGGATCGCCATCGATGGCGATCTTAACCCATTGTTTGGCCTGGGCATCCATATTCATCGCCTCTTCTGCTTTACCTTCCGCCTGGGACTGATATGACAGCGCATCCAGGTCATAGATCCTGTACCGTTTAGGCCCTAAATCATAATCAGCCGAGTTTGTCTCCTGGTAATTTTTCTCGAAATGGAGTTGGCTTAGGCTCCAGCTCTTTCCGCCCAGAACATAGAGGACGGCGGCGCCGCTCAGATAGGAATTCAATAGAGGTTTATCTAAAAGTATATTCTCTGTGCCTGGTGTGCTTGGGGGATAAATCATGCGCATCCAGTTTTCTTCTCGGGTAGTTGCCGGACTTCCCACGATCCTGCATTGCACAGGTCTTGACAGGCTTCTTGTGGTAGTTACTAGACCTGTAGGATAGCCCGCCAGGTTCTCGGGTGCCAAGACTTTCAGGAAAAATGTGCCGGAATTGGCATTTGCCTGTAAAGTTTTTCCTGGAGTGGCAGCATATCCGGGATCGGCTTCATTGATATCCAAGAAGAAAGATGCCCAATGTACATGAACCGGATCAGGATTTCCAGTGTACTGCCATCCTTTCATCTGGTTGGTGTCTGACAGATCGATATTTCCATCGATGTCCGGCTCGGGCAACAGAAGATCTATCTCATGCCATTCTCGATCATTTATCGTGTCCGCTTTTGAGTGCCCCAACGTCTCTTGGGTGCCTGCACCAAATTTGAAGAAGAAATGATTATTCAGATTAATTTCACCGGTTATTTTATTGGCTGTGTGAAGTTCAATTGTATAAGTGTTTGATGCTGCCGGATCTCTTGTCGCATGTCGCCAGCGGAATTTGATTTTTCGGTAAACCCGAAGATCCACGTCAAGTCGAGTGCCACTGACGCTCGTTGTGCCAGATTCAATAAGCCAGAAACCTAAATGTATCTGAAATTGGGGCTGGGAAGGATAGCCATACGGTGGTTGGTATTGGAAATTCAGTGCTGGAAAGCCCTGATCGTCGATTATCAAAGTTGAATCTGTATATGCCTTTTTGTATGAATTGGGCGGATAAGGCTGCAAAATGGGATCGTAAGTTCGTATGCCCCAATCGCTTATCTCGTTCCAGAGCCCGCTAACCATCCATGCTGTGACTGGATCGGGTTTTGTCGTCGGAAGGCCATCTTTTATGATTGGATCCGTTACGATATCATCGGTGTCCCCCATGACCATTTCAAGGATCTCGCGGATATTGGTCGTATAACGGATATGTTCATTTGTCGGAAGCGGGGGATCGCTTTTGGAATAAAATAATATTTGCTTCAGGTGATTTATTTTCCATTCATAGACCTGTTCTTCACACGCTTCCTGCATAATGTCGAAGGGCTTATCTTCCACAAATTCCCTCTGCCACAGAACAGCCCCTGTGCCTGAAAGTTCCGAAACTGAGGCACTTATCTTATCATATCCCTGAATATATTGAATTCCCGTATTCCATGGCTCTAACGGATATTCTGGGTTTAGCGGATTGTTATAGGCCTGGATTGAAAGTTGCGGAGGTGCACTTGTCAGACCAGTCACCTGAAGAAGCTCTCCTATTGGATTTTCGGTGTCCCAGATCTTCACAATATCCCCGATGTCGAATAAGGTTTCATCTAGGACTTCAAGGACAGTGTCGCTATAACTTGCATTTATTCTCAGGGCGGTTGTGGCCACCCCATCAAAATAGACCGGGTGAGGTGTGAATCTATATTCTTCATCTTGCTGGGTATTAACGTCGTTTAAGACGTCGGTGACGATCACATCCAGACTTGTGGGAGTTTCATAGTTTCTGGGAATGATATCTGTACCAAATCTCTGATCCTTCCAGACATCCATGTAATCTTTGCCCATGATGTGAGCGGTTACTCTCTTCCTCCGACTACGTGAATGATATCGTTTGGTGATATAACCTCCCATAATCCACTTGCGACCCGAACCTTTTCCGTCGCTGCCCCCTGACGGGTTCCAGGCATCATTTTGTGGATCGTAGCGTTTATTGACAGAGCCTCTCTGAAGACCGAGCCAGTATTCATCCTGATCTAATATGAAGGGTTTGTTTGGCCCGAATAGATAGTAGTCATGCTGAAGTATGCCCTCATTATCCTTCTGATTGTCGTTAAGTTCACCATAGAAGCTGCCGCTCTTGTTCGTGAGTCCAGGCTTTGGAATGGCAGAATCTAAGAGATAATAAATCGGCCCTCCTCTTATTGCATTAGGATCAATGCAGAGTATCCAACCATAGCAGTCGGTTTCAGCTTCTTCGGGTTGCGGATACTTAAAACCCCATATTTTCAATTCTTTACCTGACGCAGAACCCACATGTGAGGCAAGATAGAGCTGACTCTCGAGGTACATCAGTTTAATAGAGTATTCATCGGGGTCCGCGAATAACCAAGGAACTGAGAATTTACCGGTGGAATCTGTAACAACGGAACTCTGAGTTACTCCATCTACCTGAAAATAGATCGTCTGGCCCGAGATCCCATATCCCTGATACATATAATCCGGGACATCGTTGAGCAGATAACCATGGAAGACAGCATATTGATCTTCAGGAAAATCAGAGGGTATTGCCGTCTGTATTTTGCTGGGCATCTGGGATAGCTTGAAATTGAAGGTTCCTGAACTGGGATCATAAGTTCCATCGCCGGCGAAGTTGGCTGTCAGAATATAAGCTCCTGGAGCTACAGGAGGGTCAAGTGTCTGATTACTGAGTTCATATTTGCCGTTAGAATCTGTTACGACTGAACCCAGGGATGTGCCATCATAAACAAGCGTGATAGTTTTGCCAGGGACTCCGAAACCTCCAGCCCAGAGATACCCATAAATGGAAAAAGGGACTGTCAAATAAGTTTGTATATCTATTATATTGTTTCTCGTCATGTAGACGACGAGAGTTGTCGGAGTAGGCATGGTCTCACCTCAAACCCTGGCTTGTGCGCGAGCGCCGCATATATTCCAGTTCTTGTTTCATCTGTGCTGAACCTGCCATAAGAGCCTCTTCAACACCTTCGGATCCATAAATATTTGCGCCTGCCAAACTGACAGTCAGATTAATCTCGCCACCACCTAATCCTCCACCAGCTCCGGCTGGTGTAGCTTCGCCGCCTAATCCGAGAAAATCCATGATGGGACTGCCAATCTGATGTGGCAATTGTTTGAAAGCCTCCGTCCTCGTTTCTTCTATGGCTTTTTTCAGCTGCTCCTGTTGATATTTGTCTTTTTCAGCAGTTCCCGTAAGTATTATTTCGCTTAATGCAAGATCCTGAGTTGCGGATCTGTTCAGGACTTTCTGGATTGACAAAGCTTCCATTGCTTTGTCATACTGAGCTTGGGTAATAAGGCCAGTCTTAAGCTGGGCATCCAGGTCTGCTTCCGCTTTGGCTAAGGCAGCACTCGTAATACTGAGTGAAGATTGTTCTATCCGAACAGCCTTTATTGCATCCTCGACCGCTACGAGATCCTCCTCGAGTGATTTGAGCTGGTTGCGATAGGCCTCTATGCCGGTCACTCTTTCAAAGGCAAGATTAAGAACATAAACGGCGGCCGCAACTGCAAGAATCGCTGCGATATATGGTGCAAGCATCCAGAGCGTAGCGGCGAGCTGTGCCCCAATGGCGCCCAGAGCGGTTCCAAAGGCGATAGTTGCTCCCGAAGCTGTTGTCGTCAACCTCGTATAGATGTTAAAAGCAGAGATTATGCCTGTGATGGAACTTGCTGTGATTACCGCAGCACTTGTAATTGTGGCCATCGCTCCTTCTGATATGCCGAGCTCACGGGCAACAGTTCTAATCGAGGTCGACAGTAACCTAAAATCCAGGGCTAATCGCCTGAGTGACATAGCCATCTGGGCTGACATCTGCCCCGCGGTGCTCACGGAAACCTGATACTGGTTGATGGCGCCGATGTTCTGCTCTATTACAGACGTGGCCCCAGGCCCGGTTTGGACAGTATTAAAGAAGAAGTCGATGTAAGCGCCAAACCTGGTATTTGAACTCACTTATCCTTCCTCCTCAATTCATCTCCTACGATCATCAATATCTCTAACCACTTCGGGTCCTGCTCCCAGACCGGTTTCGTCGGCTCGGGAAAGCTCGCGAGATTTGTACACGCCCAATATATTGTCAGCCAAGGGTGAGCTTTTCCAAGCCTGGCTGCTCGGAAAAATCCGCTTTCTCTTTCCCCGTGACACCGGTGACCTTCTGCAGCTCATCGAAGAGCAGATCACCTATATCCGAATCGAGTTGATCTCTTATGGTTTCATAGGTCAGGGGTAGAGGTGACTCGGCTAGGCATGCTAAGAGTGAGTGTGTGTTGAAGTCAGGAAGGCTAACTTGTGTAATTCCTCTGACAGAATCTATAATAGTGGTAGATTTCTGGATGGCCATCTGTTTTTTGTACCAGGTCCAACGCACCAGTTTATAAATACCCAGCTGTTCCTTTGGTGCTAGGGGCGCCATTGCCTCAGTGATTTCGATTGTGCTCTCCTTCTCCATCATGGATGATCACTATGATATATCCAACAGTGTGAAGGGAAAACGTTTTGCGATCAGATCCTCTGGACCATGTGGAGCTTCTATCCCCCCCCATCTTCCATCGGAATTGATGAGAATGCTTCCGGCAAGCGTTATGGTGATACTTGTATCTGCCTGTTCTGAGGCCGTATTCATCATACCGATGAACTCAGACCAGCTCCTCAGGTCTTTGACCAGCGATCCTGTTACGGCCCTATGTTTGGCGACGATTTCCCGAGTGGCGCCTGAAAGGACGTTGCCTAACCGTTGAAGATTATTATTGATTTCGTAACGCCATTCCCACCATTGCGTCTCGGTTACTCCACCGATAGCTAATAGAGTGTCAAGCCAGCGATAGAAAGTCACCGAAGGATTCCCCCAGGTTTGTATGGCCAAAGACTCACCGGATTCCGCCCAGAGTTCAAGTGTGGCCGTCAAACCTTCATTATGCCTACAGATGACGCTACACCGATTAACGTAGACATTAGTGAGTGTGATGCCTATTGACCCAGTCTTAATATGAAGGAATGGCATAGCCGTCTGGCCGTTCTGATAAGTAGTCAGAAGGGTCTTGTCATTCAGCAAAATATCAAGCGTCAATCGAGGCTCTATCATGCCGAGGAGGATATTATAAAGTCCTCTCCGCCCGGTTCCTCTCGCTTCTATATTATTCGGTTCAACGATCGGGGTAATTCTGGTTGTGATGCCTACATGATTGGCGGCAGTGGAACCTCCTTTTACAGCGCTCTGGTATACATTGGCTTGAAACCCGCCTTGGATCGACATTTAACTGTTTCTCCCTATGAAACCATTTCGCTGTAGACTTAAAACAGTTTAGGAAGGGAGAGGATAGAATTGGGTAAAGTGGCAGATATGTTGAATCAGCACTCCCACCGTTAAGATATCACCCATATTCATGTATCCTGGATGAAACAGAGCGGGGAGTGCCCACATGCAAGTTCCACCATGTGTGACGTCTTCCATGAGTTTGTCGTAAGCCTGGTGGCCAACTTTCCTCAATTCGGCCTGAGTTGAATTTTCGGCGGAATTGAATATGATGATGTTTATTTCTAAATAATGTCGGAGCATGTGCATGCCGGCGCTCTCTATTCTGTCTCGTCCAGGTATAACCCATGCTTCTAATTTGCCCTCCTCGTAGAGATCTTCTCCTTCAGAAATTTTATCGAAAATTTCCAAGGCTTCGAGCTCTTGTTTGTAGGCTTCTATGAGGGGTTCATAGAGAGTTTCGAGATTGATGTAAGGATCACTCATGGTATGGGCGGCGCTCCTTTGCCTTTGTTAATCGCATTGGTCCATCCCTTATTTAGATACTTGCCGGCGATACGATCAAGATTATTCTCTATTGCTGCCACTGCATCCTCCAGAAAAGGATGGGACGGTCGGGGTCCTCGGTTGCCTATGAAAGTCCAGATGAATTTTGGTTGATAGCCGGCCCATTTTAAAGAAGAAGGCCAAATCTGCACATTTTTATTCTGTACCGCATCACCCGCGCCTCTTGATACGTGCTCGGCATAATCTATATCACTGCCTATCACTACCTGGTGATGTTCGTCATTGATTTCGTTGATTAGACCGTGAAGATCTTTCTCGAGGTGTCCTGTAGAATAAATGCCCACTGAGCCTCTGAGGCTGGCTTTACCGGCTTCCACCCCCATGTCCTTAAGCTCCATGACGATCAGAGGGAAGGCAAAAAGGGGAATGGTATCTGAGGCACTGATGAATTCCTTGATCTGAGTAAGGCCCCGAGTTTTGACTTCTATCCGCCCTTCTGCCATTAACTGACCCTCTGATTAAGCCAATCGTGCCATTCTTTGTCTTCATCAGATGCGGTGGCTCCATATTGTGAAGTGGGGATGTCGGCCATGCTGAAGATTGGTTCCTCATCCGCTGTGCTGACCCAGAGCCTGCTAGATCCACGTGAAGTGAGATAATTAGATAGGGCCGTCTGCATCTTTTCTTCCCAGAAATTCATGGCCCTTTCCTCGTCGCCTATCGTAGTTATGGTGACAGGAGCGGCCGAGGTTATCACGCGGCTTTTGAAAGTCCTGCTATGTCTCGCATAGAGAGCAGCAACCGTGCCATATGTTGTCGCCCTCCTAATGAGAACAGGGACCCGGTTTATATCTGTCCAACTATCATAGCTTTCCTGATTAACATCCAAATATCCCTGGATATCTTCCATGACTCCTTGCACAACATCTTCAAAGGTCGCATCTCCTATGAGGTCTTCAGAAGCGGAAACCACCCCATTCAAGTATCGCCGGGTAGTCCAGAGCCAATACGGGTGCCGAATATAGAAATCACAGTGAAGATCTTTCGTTGAGGAATGTCTGACAATTAAGGTGGCTTTTAAGTCCACGTTAGGCATCGCATAGAATTGGGCAAATAGATCTAGTGGGATTCCCATATGCCGGATTATTATCAGACCTTTGAGGTCTGCTGCAGCACTGTGCCTTACGATAAATATCCCTTTCAGGTCGGTTGAAGCGGAGTGCCTAATCACGGTCGTCGCAAAAAGATCTATAGAATCGGAGTGCCGGACGATGAGAGTTCCTTTGAAGTCGACGAAACCACTCTGCCTGATTATTCCCTCGGCTAAGAGATCTGCTGAACCAATTCGGGTTACAACGAATTCCGCCTTAACATCTTCCCAGCCTTCAACGAAAAATATTTTGACTTTGAATTTGTTGAACAGATTTTTCGTCGCTGAGTGCCGAATGATCAGAGTTGCTTTCAGATTTTTGGTGGCTTGTGTGGTGAATTTCGCGTAAAGGTCTTTCGAAGAATCAGCTCCGCGGAAGAAAGTTGCGCGAAGATCTCGAGGTTTCCCCGAAAATAGTATGGCTGCCTTGAAATGAGCGTAGAGGTTCTTGGTAGCCGAATGCCTCACGACGAAATCGCAATACAGATCTTTAGTAGCTGGGTGTCTTACGGCGAAGTCAGAATGCAAACTCTTGGTGGTTGAATGCCTTACGATGAAAAAAGCGGGCAATTCTTGATTTCCCTGGCCTACCTCAAACCGAGCCAGAAGATTAGAAGATCCTTGGCCTACCTCAAACCGAGCTAGAAGATCCTTTGTTCCGCTCATTCTTCCACCTTCACATTGGGAGCTATAGTCGCGGGATCGCGATTGATATAGGGGCGTCTAGCATCCTTGATAATGAAGGGAAACTTGCTACTATTCCAGCCCTCGAGCGGAGTATACCACTCGAATTCAGCAATCCAATCCCCCAAAGTCATCGATGTGGAGATCTTAATGTCGGCGCCCCAGTATCCAGTCGTCCCGGTCTTTTTGCAGGGATATTTCTGTGAAGGAGAATCGTAGGAATAACTGCCTTCTTTGAATAGGGTGACGTTGCACTCATTTGGATCTTGGGGGTTACCGCTGAGATCTGTGATGTAAACTTCGAAACGTCTCTTTGTCCCTCGGTCGATTTTTTCCTTCACAGGCAATGCTATCAATGAAATAATTGTTTCGAGATATAAAACAGTTATAATGAGATTCAGAGTAATAAGAATTAGCAACTATCCGAGGCTTGGCGAAGATGTCGGCTACAATTGATCTAACGGGCGAATTCGTGATCAGGCACGCGGCGAGCTCTGATCTTCTCGTCGAAGCAATTATCAGGCATTCCACATCAGTAAATCTCCATGGTTTTTTCTATGTGGGCCAGGGCTCAAAACAGTTATTATCGATCTTCATTGTAAGGCATGCAGCATCTCTCGATTTATCTGCGAAATTCATTCCAAGACGCTCGGCCGAGAGAGATCTTCGTGTGTTCTTCCACGTTGGACAGAATTCGGAGCTATTGAAAGCCCTTGCTTTACTTAATGGCATCGGCTGCATTGTGAAGGGGGCGTATGTATTTTGATTGATGGGTACATATTCGGCAGCCGCTTCACCATGGGCGCCAACGCCGGCATGCTCAGATACCTCTATTTCTACCATGAACATACAGGTATACCGAACAATTATGCGCGGCCGGCCATTTATACAGTCAGCGGGGATCGCCCAGGGACTCTGATAAAACAGGGAAATCTCACACTTCTCACAAAAGGTTGGGTGGAGCTCACCTTTCCCATTACAACTAGACTCGACCCTGGCACGGAATATTTCCTTCTCGTCTGGATTAACGAAAGCACTACCGGGATAAGTACGGTGAGGTATTCGCTTCCCGGCGGGGCCCAGGGCTTCACAAGAAACATGGGTGCGGGACCGGTAGGTAACTTCCCAGCGACCATGGTCGGTGGCGCAGTGAGGGGTTATCGCTTCACCATGTATGCCACCTATGACGTCGTCCTCGGCACAGTTACAGAAAATCTCAAAGCCATCTTCCATGTTGGCCAAGGCTTCCGGGACCTCAAGGCCATATTCAGGACAACCCAAGAAATCCTGTTCGCACAATTCCGTCTACGTCAAGAGATCTATGATCTCCATGCAAAGGCCACTGTGAGACATACAGCCACGCAGGATCTGAAAGCAATCTTTTCAGTTGTGCATACTGGTACAGTCAGTCTCTTCTCTAAACTCACAGTGAAAAAGGTCTCCATAGCAAATCTTTTCGCAAAAATGCACGTTATCCGCGTCCATGTCGATCTTCACGCGGAATTTATAGTCCGTGGAATAAATATTTTGGAAATTCCAGCCGAGGTAATTATACGCCATACAGAAAGTCTGGACCTAAAAACAGAATTCGTCGTCCGATATTCCGCGATCAAGGACTTGCTCGGGAAAACCACCATCAGGCATTCGGCCACCGGGGATCTCTATGCTTCTTTCTGGGTTGGCGGAAGTGCAGATCTCAAAGCAATATTCTATTTACCAACCAGGAGAAACAAAGATGCCTATTATCCGGTTATTCTCGATGATATAGATTGGTGGCTTAACCATTTATCTCTGGATGGGAGAGGCTTCATCGGATGGCCTGTTTTCAAGAAAGACGCCGTGGATAAACGAGAGGGAAAAAATAGCCTCAAAATAACCTCAGATGAAGTGCCTAAAGGCTTCAAAGAAGTCACCTTTGGGTGGCTCTATGAGCCAGTGGAGCTTACCTACTGGCAACCACCGCCCTGTGTCCTGGGCTTGGATTTTGATTTGCTCGTCCGGGAAGATTGGAGTGGTTATGAAGAGGCAACTATCGATTATAATGCAATAGAGAAAGATAACACGCTGATGTGTGAATACCACGAACATTTTGGAGCTGGGGGATTAACTGATGTTCTTGACAACCACGGTGCTGCTGAATGGTTGGGCCTCAGCTCTTTTGAAGGATGGCTGGCTGGAGAAATACCGTCTTATCGGCATCAGTGGTGGGTTACAATAGCCATGAAATGGACCTTCGACGGATTTGCAGGCATCGATCTCAATAGATTCGCGTGGGCAAGATGCGAAATGTACCGATATAGCGACACGGGTACTATCCGCGGAGGCCCGATAAGAATCTACAGGATGCCTGATTGTCAGTATATTGAAGAAAGAGGCAGCCCCGTGGTTATGGGGGGTTGTAACACGGGGAACCATTCAAGCACAGGAATAGGCTTGGAGGGCACATGGACAGAGTTGTCCTCAGATTATCAGAAGATGGGATATTCAGAGATCGATCACAGTTTCAATAGACACTATGGAAACTTATCCTTCTACGCCGATCCCAGTGATGGAATCGGGTTCTCTTGGGAAAACGCTGATTGGGATAAGATTGATCTTTCCACCTTAATGCTTGGCTGGTTGAATGGCACATATAACAATCACGGAATGTTTCTCCATATGGATTATGATATTGTTAATTTTGTCCCATATAGCTATTATAACTTCCTCGATTATCTTCTCTATTATTCACGGCATTCGCCTAATGCCAATAAACCAATCATCCGGATCATGCTTCAGCCTTTAGATCAGAAATGGTTGTTCCAGAATCAAAGGAAATGGAGCATTAACACAGTTGATCCGTATTCGGGTTCAGCATGTCTACGCTTAAAAGACTGGTCTAAAAAGTCATATACCGACATTGGGACAGAACATGGTGGCAGGCCCGGATTTTCCTTAAAAAATGAGACCCCTGCAGAAGGTTATATTGACACCGCTTTCAGATTAAACAACGCAACAGTGAAAAGAGTGGATCAACATACTGATCATACGGTTGTAGACTGGTGGGTCTACCAAGAAGGCACACCACGAGATAATTATTTCAACGTCTACTTCAGATACCAAGATGAAAGCAACCATTATCGAGTGGTATTCAACAAAAAAGGAACTAATTGCAGAATAGAAAGAGAAGTAAATGGCGTCTCAAAGACATTGAATACTTTCAACGGGAATTTCAATGTTGGCGTCTGGAATAAAATCAGAGTAACATTCGCTAAAATCAATGCCAAAAATTTCAAAATCTGTTGCTATAAATGGAATGAATATAGTAATATCTGGACCTATCTAGCGGGAGCCATAGAATTAACTGAATACTGGCCTAGTGGCGGAACAGTACAGTTCGAGGGATTAGATTGTGATGTTGATGAAACAGACATCTGGGAAACAATTTCTAGACCTCCGCCTCTATACATATACAATCAGAGAAAGGATCTTTTCTGCCAATTCCGGGTAGCTGAGTTAATAGAAGGCGAACAGGATCTAAAGGCAGTCTTTGAAGTCAGGCCCATACTCAGGGGACGTCTTCTAGGCAATACGAATTATCCCTATTATTACAATGGAGTAAAATATGTTTTCTGGGAATTCAATGCCTACCAACCCTATTATAGTGATACCTTTTATTGGCTCCAGGATGTTCGCATAGATCAGAAAGGCAACATTCCTAGACCTGGTTACCGCATCCTGCTTGTCAGCGGAAATCTCATAGGTGCTGGAAATTCATTTGGCCTCGGAGACAAGATATTTGGCACTTATTATGAATCCGATTCAGACGTCCCCAGAACTCGCATTGGAAGTATTGGGGTTGATGGGAGCATTGCCTGGGCAAATTTCGGCTCAGTTACCAGTATCTGGTCAGGTTACGGAGACACAAGCAGCATTGGCTGGATGGAAACAGGTGAGCGTCGATGGATATGCAATTTCAGTTATACAGAAATAGATGGTCCTGGCGATACCGTTTGGGTTAGAACCGATGACGTCACCTGGACAAGATATGTCAAATGTGCATCTGCCAGTACTAAATACAGATTAATGCCTCTAGGAAACGGATATGGACTAAAAATTGTTGAAGCATATCTCACACCCACAAATCCAACCATACTCCGAGTGATAGATAGAGACCTCGAAACAGGAGACTGTGGCACATCAAATATTTTAAGTAACAACGCCGAGGAGGAAACAGTTTCTCTAGCCAGCGATACATCGAATAACCTGATCCACATTGTTTTCCTGGACAAGGATACCGGTGCCCTAGAACATTACTCAATGCCAAAGGCCTCACCCGGCATCTGGAATTATAGAGGAAAAATTAAAGACATGTTGTCCAGCGAAACATGCGTTGGGATCTCGTTTGACTCTACCACAGAAAGACTTTACATCCTCTACTCAATAGGCAATAAAATTTATCGCAAATATTGGGGATTCGGTGGATATAGTTCAGAGAAGCTCATCTATACGGAGAGAAGTGAAATATCCGATCTTTCAGTGCACCCTAACTCGCTGGAAGGAAAAATAGTATATGCGTGGCAATTTGATTATCCTCCTGAACCTGAATTCTGGTATAGACTTGGACGATACGGTGTAGCCGATCAGTATCCATATTATGATCCATTAAAAGCGGTGTGGGTTGAAACGTTAGATATCTCAGGAGATGGGCCTTAATGACCGAGGATTTTACCAGTTGGCTTGAATCCGATGCTAGTAATAGGCTCAGTCGCACTGTTCCAAGATCAACCTGGACTGGATTGCTTCGTTCTGACTCCAGCACTTATGCCTACAAGGATTATGGAATTGGGTTTTTCGTAACTTTCACTCATGAATTCACGTTAGTGCTCACCGCTGGCACAGGAAGAACATCTAGTCAAGTATGGAGGTGTTCTCCTTATGTAATCTCCAATAACCTATCCCATCGACCTTCACTGAATACTGCCATCGCATTAACCCTCGAGCAAGATACGGTTGATACGCCGGTTGGAAAAGATTACAGCGTCTTTATCGAAGAATTTAATGGAGGCACAAATTATAGAAACGAAGTAACTGGAGTAGATTTCAATTATGGTATCCCCTATTATGTCCGTTTAGTTCGAAGCGGTGTGAATGTCACCGTCTATTATTATACTGATGCCGCTAGGACGGTTCTTTATGGCTCACAATCCATGGTTCTCCACGCGACGCCCGTCTACAGATATCTCATGGCCCCAACTTCCGTGAGTGCAGCAGGAACACAATATACAAATGGGTATATAGAGGACCTGGACCTCGGCTTAATTTACGATGGATCGCCGCAGGATCTGAAAGCGGTCTTTGAAGTAGCGCAGTGGATTGATTTAAAAGCCGAGTTCAGAGTAGCCCAAGACATCGCTGATCTCAAAGCAGAATTCCGAATAAAACAGTTATTTCAAAATCTAAAAGCTGTCTTCAAAATCAGAAGATCCGGAATACCTAAAGATTTATTCGCCAAATTCGAGACCAGCACAAAGTTGGATGCGTCTGAACTTTATGCCAAATTTGGAGTGAGAAGAATCTATGATCTTTCAGACCAGGGCGGGGTGGGCTTTTTCTGGAAAGGCGTCGGCGGAGGCCATGTTGATATCCAGATATTTTCATCCACCGGAGCCTGGATTGGCAAATTCCCCGATTTTGGGGAGTGGACGTGGATCAAGTTACTCTGGGAGAACCTGCAAGAAGTTGACATCGACGGCTCCCGACCAGATAAAAGTCAGATAACGGGCTTCCTCTGGACCTATCATACCCCTGGAGAAAGGCATCTTGATGGTCTTTATGGATTGCCGATCGGCGGCGATCCTGATGTAAAGGCCCTCATGACCATCAGACATGCAGCATATAATGATCTATCCGCCTATCTATTCCGCAATCTTTTCAGAGAAGATCTATACGCCAAAGTTACAGTGCGTCAAAATTCAGTGAAATCGCCTGATTTTAGCGGGGCTATAGCGATAGGAATAACTTCGCCTTATAATTGGGGTAACTCGGCCTACCACGTTTATGGGCTGCAGAATCCCAACTCCAAGAAGTCTTTCTCTGCAGCCGGAAGACATTGGTTATTTTATGATCAAGGAGAACTCGACAACATAGAAAACAGACAATTATGTTTCGTATCCTCAAAAAAGGGTGCATGGATAGCTAAAACATACGTTCCGGGAGTAACGGGAGTGTGGGGTAGCTACACCGAATGGGGCGCCTGGGCCACGTTTTTTGATGGCGTTCATGTTCATCTTGCTTTCACTAGTCTAGGATCCGCTGGAGACTTACAGTATGTGAGAGGAACTCTTCAAACCGATGGCACAATAATCTGGGGCGCCGTACAAACCATACTCACGTATTCATATTATGCCTGGTTTGACATATCGGTCGACATAAACGGATATCCTTACATCATATATGCAAATCATAATGGAAGTTATTTCACAGGAGCATATCTCATAAAATCAACCCAAAACGATGGAACTTGGATCACTGAATTCGATACCGGATATCATCTCGAGACTAACAAAACACCATATTCACAAATCTTTCGATTAAAAAACGGAAATATGATAATACTCAGAGCTGATACAGACAATGATT